>FWWM01000497.1_pt1:0-70000 | contig 130534 bp, 101 predicted proteins | sample 2228351 | NCBI WGS metagenome assembly FWWM01 (sample SAMEA103939774, study PRJEB20133) | metagenome
CTATCTCTAGGAGGAGAAAGTCATGTTGAAAAATCGCATTGCTCTGGTGTTGAGCGTGCTGGTGGTGGCTTCGATGGTGCTCTCCGCCTGCGCTCCAAAGGCAACTGAAACGCCTGTTCCTACGCCTGTTGCTCCAACCGCGACAGCTATTCCTAAGATAACTGTCCCTGGGCGTGTGTCCGGAAAGGGCGGTTGGCTGGATGAGATCGTCTACTCGGTAGTAGATGTCGAGTCGGCGATCACTCAGATCCAGGCGGGGGCTATTGATCTGTTCTCGTATGGGGTTGCCTCTAACAAACTGGCCGATATCAAGAATGCCAATCTGTGCTACACGTCATCGTACGGGTTGTATTACGGTTTTATTTTCAATCCGTACGGTAACGAAAAGCACGAGTTCAAGGATGGTCGGTTGAACCCATTCTCCAATCGCAAGATTCGTGAGGCGATGAACTGGGCGATTGATCGCAATTACCTCGTCCAGGAAATCTATGCCGGTGGCGCGTTGCCGAAGTTCCTACCCCTGACCACGCAACTGGTAGACTACACTGAACTGGTTGAAGTAGCGCGCAGCGTTGAAGCCAAATATGCCTACAACCTTGACAAGGCGAAAGAAGTGGTTGATGCTGAAATGACCGCCATGGGCGCGACGAAAGGCGCTGATGGTAAGTGGCAATACAACGATCAGCCAGTGACTATCATCTTTGCAATTCGCAATGATGGCGATGGCACTCGTCTGCCGCAAGGTCACTATTTTGCCTCCCAACTGGAAGCCCTGGGCTTTACAGTGGAGCGCAGAGAAGGAACTTCCAAAGAACTGTCTCCGTTGTGGATTGGTTCCGACCCGGCAGAAGGTCAGTGGAACGTTTACACTGCTGGCTGGGCCTCCGCTGGTTTGAACCGCGATGAACGCACCATCTTCCGCGAAATGTACCTGCCCAACAGCCCGCAGGGTATTCCGCTGTTCAACGCAAACGTTCCAGACCCTGCCTTCCAGGAAGTTGGTGATGCCCTGGCGGACGGCAAATACACTACGCTGGAAGAACGTCGCGAACTGATGGCCAAGGCTCTGCCGCTAGCGGTGGAAGATTCACTTCAGGTCTGGACAGTTGACTTGCAATCCTACTCCCCATTCCGCTGCGATCTCCAGGTAAGTGCAGATGTGGGCGCAGGTGTGGAGACTACCTTCATGTCACCATATACCATGCGCTTCAAGGATAAGGAAGGCGGCCAGGTGAAAGTGGGTACGACCGCTACCCTCTTCACTGATCCCTGGAATCCAGTCAATGGTTCTAACTGGGTGACAAGCGCATATGTTCAAAATGCAGTGTCTGGCGCCGCTCTGATGCCGGATCCGTATACCGGTTTGCGCTGGCCGTTGCGTGCTGAAAAGGCTGATCTGGTGGTGGAGAAGGGAATCCCCGTTCAGTCTACTTTAGGATGGGTTAATCTATCTTTCGAGGATTCCATTCCTGTTCCGCCGGAAGCGTGGGTTGATTGGGATCCGGTGGCTGGGAAATTTATTACTGCCGCCGAAAAATTCCCGAATGGCACTACGGCTAAGAGAAAATCGGTGATCTACTATCCGGCAGACATGTTCCAGACGGTGAAATGGCATGATGGGAGCAATCTCTCCGTAGCCGACTTCGTGATGGCGATGATTGAAGGCTTTGACTATGGTAAAGAAGGCAGCGCCATCTTTGACGAAGATCAGGCTGGCACACTGGAAGCCTTCCTGTCGCACTTCAAAGGTGTCCAGATTCTTTCCACCGATCCGCTGGTCATTGCCACCTACGATGACAACGTGTATTCAGATGCTGAGTTGAATATTGACACCTGGTGGCCCAATTACGGCTATGGAGAAGCGCCATGGCAATCGGTGGCCGTTGGGAACATGGCTGTTGCCGCCAAGGAACTGGCGTGGGGCACTGGCCAGGCTGACCGTAACCAGGTGGAATGGATATCCTTCATCGGTGGTCCGAGCCTAGAGATCCTGAACAAATACCTGGATCAAGCCATCGCTGAAAAGACCATTCCGTATCCTGCGGTTATGGGCGCCTATCTGACTGAAGAAGAAGCGGTTGCTCGCTATAAGGCTCTAAAGTCCTGGTATGCCACCTTTGGTCACTTTTGGATTGGCACAGGTCCATACTACTTGCATTCGGTGGATCTGAACGCCTTCACCGCAGTGGTCAGGAACAATGGTTACTTCCCTGATCCCTCTGACCGCTGGTCTGAGTTTGCTGAAGCGCCTCTGGCCGAAGCAACTCTGGATGGCCCGGATCAGATCAAGATCGGGGAGGCAGCCGAGTTCAAGGCAACCTTTACCTATAAAGCCTCTGGCGAGCCGTATCCTACCGCCGATATCAAGAAGGTCAAGTTCCTGATCTATGACGAGACGGGCGCGACGGTCTATGTTGGTGAAGGGGTTGCCACTGGAGAGGAAGGTGTGTTTACGCTCACTATCCCTGCAGATGTGTCTGCTCAACTAATCGCAGGCGCTGGCAGAATTGAGGTAGCAGGCGTGTTCATCCCAGTAGCTATTCCAGCCTTCGCCTCCCAGGACTATGTAGTCGTGCCATAGGGTCAAAGTGTCATCAATAAATTGAGGGGCAAGTTTATTCTTGCCCCTCAATTAAACTCGAGTTTAGACAAAATTAGGGGCGGTTCTGCCCTTGAGCAAAACCGCCCTTTGGTAGATACTTGGGGTTGTGAAAACACAAGCGTCTACCAAAGAGAACATTAACAGACTTATCGAATTTCGTCAAGCGGTGTATGCGCAGGTATTTGTCCGTCGGCGCGACGCCTTGTTTGACGCGCTGGACGCCTTGCTGTCCAGCGGGGTGGTTTCTTCGTTCGCCATGCTGAGCCAGAGCGAGCGTTTCCAGCGCAAGTGGCCGAGCCTGTATGCGGCTGTGGAAGATGGCGAGATCGATCTCGATGCGCTGCGGGCGTTGGTGGTTCAGCAATTACCCCAGGAAGGGATATGCGTCTTCCCGCTGGATAGTTCCTGCTGGCCGCGTCCCCGCGGGCGGGTGTTGGAGGACCTGCAGTATGTCCACCAGGCGTCCAGTGCTGTGAACGGTGGGACGGTGACCGTCGGCTATCCGTACTCCCTGCTGGAATGGTGTGCGGAAGAGCATTCCAGCTGGTCGCTGCCTGTGGATACGCGGCGCATCTCCAGCCGCAAGACGGCGCAGGAAGTGGGGGCGGAACAGGTTCGGGAACTGGCTCGGTGGCGAACGCCCTGCACGAAGGCGCTCGACATCGTCCCTGCGGACGGAAAATACGGCCATGCGGGCTTCCTCACCCAGGTACAAGGCTTGCCGATCGGCGTGGTTGTCTGCCTGCGGCGTGACCGCGTCCTCTACCGCTCTGCGCCAGTGCCCGACGCCCCACGCCGGGGGCGGCCGCGCCTCCACGGGGAGCGTTTTGCCTTCCAAGATCCAACCACCTGGGGGCCTCCCGACGAAGTCCAGGAACGGGAAGACAAGCGTTTCGGGAAAGTACGCCTGGAGCGCTGGAACGGCCTCCATGAACGCAAAGCGCCCACCCTGGTCTATGATGTCGTGCGCGCCAGCATACACCGGGAACGAGCACAGCCGCCGGAAGCCGTCTGGTATGCCTGGCTGCCACCTATCGCCAGCCCGCCCGACATCCCGATTACCGCCTACACGATCTGGAACGCCTATACCCATCGCTGGCCTGTCGAGCCGGGTACGCGCTTCCGCAAAGAAACCCTGGGCTGGACCCTGCCGCGCTTTCAACGCGCCGAGACCGGCGACACCTGGACGCAACTGGTCATGCTGGCGCATTGGATACTCTTCCTGGCGCGCCCCATCGTCGAAGACGTGCCTTTGCCCTGGCAAAAACCGCAAACGCGTCTGACCCCGCAGCGGGTGCGGCAGAGTGTCAAACCCATTTTCGCGCTGATTGGCACACCTTCCCGCCACCCAAAACCGCGCGGAAAACCCCCAGGCTGGCGCACCGGCCGCCACAGAACACCCAAAATGCGCCACTCCGTCGTCCGAAAAGGCGCTGTGAGCGCACAAACCGCTTGATTTTCGATTGGTAAGGGGCAATTCACGACCCTGACCCCACGTCAGGGAAAAATCGTTTGTCTAAACTCGAGATTGAACTGATCACGTGTTTTTCTGGGGCCAACCTTAGTGGTAAAAGGATGTGCGTACGGCTGAGCGGCTGCGGGAGTTAAACCAAGAACTCTGCCTCATGTGCCTGTGCAACAATATTTCAAGTTCTGTTATTGCGCGTGTGCGTTGACTTTTTTCTGAAAGTGTCTATACTTATGTATATGATATGTAGATTGCCACTGGCCCAGGAGAACAGGTGATGTGGGTGAAGAAAAGCAGAATTTATCTGGGTGTAGTAATCGCAGTAGGTCTTCTTCTTTTAGTGCGCATCTACAACGCCTGGCTGAGTTCCAGGTTAAGCGAGCAAATCCTTTTCCGAGAGGGGAGTTCTCAACTTCGAGTAATTTATCCCCAAGTCATACCAGGACCACAACTCCAGGCTAAGTATCCACTCACCTTTATTTTCTCTGCAAAAGAGCCTCGTTCATCTAACCTGGAGATCATTCTGAGTTCTTCAACTCTGCGGTTTGAGAACGAGCAGAACGAACCTGCACCATCGCGTTTGATTATTCCGTCAGATACGCTCTATTTTTCTGTTCGGCTTTATCTTCGCCCGCTGATCCATCCTTATCCGCAATCGTATGAGGTGGTGGTACGAGTAATGACCCCTCAACTGACTGAGTCCAGAATTTCAATTTCAACAAAACCAGGCTGGTACTCTGATCTCAGCCTTTTTATCAATCTTTTCTTTGTGGAGATCTCGGTTGCCCTGGCTCTGATTGCCTGGTTGATCGGAGCGATTGATTCGTTTGAGAAAGAAACAACAGAACGAGCGAGAGAATTGAAATCTACGCTGAAGGATCTCGTCTCATTCCCTGTTCTGGAGCGCATAAGACAATATAATGCCTTGCAGGCAGACATCACTCCACTAAAGAACGTCCTGCAGCAGGAGATAGAACATGTAAGAAGAAGTGTGTCTGACCAGGAAATAGTCAGGGAACTTGGTCTCCGCCTTCGTCAGCAGGTTCAGATTGGCAATGTAATTACTATATCGGAAGCAAATCGTCTGGTTGAACAGTGGAATTCACATTTCAGAACCGAGAATTCAGAAAAGATATTCCATCTGTTAAAAGACCTTCTTGCTCCGTCGAGCAAAGATACTGTTTCGGCTTTCCGCAATCTAATGGAGGTATGGGACGCGCTGGACGTTAATGCAAAAGACTTGATCGTCTTCTTGGTTGAGCATTTACTTCAGGGTCCTGGTTACCCAATCTCACCGGAAGAAAAAGAAAAATTATCAAAGGAGGTGTTTAATACCCCTTCTCGTCGTCGTCTCTTACGGGATGAGAACGTTCGAAGGTTGCTTCCTGACCTGTATCCGTCCGAACCTGCGATTGCTCGAGCACCCTGGTTCGAACCTCTCCCTGAACCTGTGTCCCCCGTAAAATCCTGGTTGGCTCATCATGACCTGATCACCCACCCCTTCGGCTTTGGCTCCCAGGCAATCTATCCCTTTTATCCACCAGGATGTTCTTTACCAGAGAATTGGAAAGACTTTCTTGAACCTCAGTCACAGATAGGGATCTGTCCGACTGAAGAGGATGCCCTGGCTCTGGCTTATGCATTGCGCAAAGAGGCCTGGCGCAGGGGAATTTTCCCACTCTTGATAGATCTTTCTGGGATTGAAAGCGAAGTTCCTCTGCTGATGGTTATTGGCCGAATCCTGGCTGATCACTGGATAGATATTCTCCCCCTCTATCCTGAATCCTTGCTCGATCTCAACCCCCCAGAACGACAGGCCATCCTTCAGTTGCTGTGCTGGAGTTTAGGTGCGAGAGAGAGTGTGATACGCCTGATCCAGCAGCGTGCTGAACAATTCACCCGTACCCATCACCTTCTCTGCCAGCAAATTGCCGAGTATATTATTGTTCCCAACGAGGCGACTCCTTCCCCGTCAGTTTTTCTCTCCTGGCTGGCAATCCGTCCGGCTCTGGGGATGACCAGCACATATTTGTTTGTTTTCACCAGAGATTCTACTTCGCTTGCGCTCTCTTCTCGCTGGATGAGAGAATGGCATGCCCTGGTGGTTGTTTTTCGTCAATATCAGATTGTGGTAAAAATGCTTCAGGCCAAAGAAGACCTCCAGATGGCCCTGCCGACCATCTCTCTAGAATGGACTTTATCGCAACTCAGATCTTCTCTGAAAAGTCAATTTGATCACGCCCTCTCACTTCAGGTGCAGGGGCAAAAGGCTGTTGGCTTTCATGAGTTATTTGGTCCTTATGGGATCTCCGAGGAACAGACAACAGAGCGTCTGATTCTTGCCTCACAAAATTCTCTGGCTCGCATGTTGGCTATGGGACACAAACTGATAGAGAATCACTGTAAACAGCGTGGCGTTCAGGAGCGATTCTTGTATATCGAGGACTTTGAGACCCTTCTTAGCGAGAGATGATACCTTCTTCCAACAGAATGTCATGGTTTGAGATACTGCGTGCTGAACGAGAAGGGGACTGGCTCGATCAGGTATTTGTGCCTCCGCGCCAATTTGACCGCATGAAAGCCACCGAGTCAGCCCTGATCATTGGTTCCGAAGGGTCTGGCAAGACAGCGCTGGAAATCCAGTTAATGCGGTTTGCTGCCCGGCAAGCCAACATCCTGACTGTTCCATGGCAACTTTCGTTACCGCCGCCGGAGGTATCCGATGTTGTAGCGTTTCTCCTGGCTCAGGCTTTTGACGCCCTTTCACAAGTCCTCGCTCGACATTTTGCTTCTCAACCCGAACACTTTACTATTCTGCCAGAGTGGGCCCAGGATTTCTTCCACTGGTTTATTCGGGAACACCTGCAGGTAAACATTGACTATCTTTTGAAACGCTTGGTCGAAGATGCTTCTGAAGAAGGGAAACAGTTGCTTAAAAATCTGTTCCTGGGATCTTTCCCAAAGGTTTTATCGCTTCCCACCTTTGAAACCATTCTTCTCAATCTAAGCGAAAACATACAGAAAGCCGGTTGGAAGGGAATCTGGTTCTTTGTCAAAGGATTAGATAGACCTTATAGTGTATTTCCAGAGCGTCTGATACAAACATTGAACTTTTTCCTTTCTACCCTTGATCTGTTCCAGGAATCAGAACTGGCTTTCAAGATCCTTCTTTCTGAGGAAGCAGGAAAGCATGCGCTACGAGCACGGGCCGTTCAGACAGGCCGAATTATGCTTTACTTTCTAAAGTGGCAAGAAGAGGATCTGCATTATCTGGTAGACAGGCGTCTGCAGATGGTGTTTCAAGATAAAAATATCACATTGCAAACCCTGTGCACTGACCCGGAATGGATGAGATGGATTCGCCGTTATGCTGGTTCTACACCACGGGGCTGGCTGGAATTAGTTCGCCCTATGCTGATGGCCTACGACGAGCGGGGTCATCCTATCCCTGTACATGGCTGGCAAGAGATATATCGTTCTTCTCCTCCCCTGCTACGCGTGGATCTGGATCAGGATCGCGTATTCATCGGACGTAGCGAAATTCATCTGACTGGCTATCCCTATCAGTTGCTACGCTATCTCTATCAACATCGAGATCGAGCATGTACCCGATCGGAACTCTTCTATCGTGCTATCCTGGGTCGAGATCGCGAACCACGCACTGAAGAAGAAGGGCGAGAACCTGTCAAAGCATGGGAGAACACGCTGGATATTCACATCCATCGCTTACGTCAGGCAGTGGAATGGGATACTCGAAAGGGTGTTCCACCGTTATACATTGTGAGCGAACGAGGCAAGTCACGAATTCGTCTGGAAAATGCCATGTAAGGAAAATGTAAGATAGTTGAAAGACGAGTGTATAGACATGGTTCAGGAACACGACTAGAATGACTTACAACAAAAAGGGATACTTCAAGCAAGAGAGTGCATAAGTCACGATTGGGGCTCGTTCTGCGAAGCCCGGTCGCGTGGGTAATTTTCCTTGTTGTCACAATCATGGGCCCTATCTGGTTAAACCATTTTCTGTTTCGTTTTGATCCTTTTCGCTATCTGGAAGCATCAGGAGATCCTTATCTTTCTCGATATCTGGTAGGATACGAGACCTTTTCCCCGGCCTGGAAAGATCAACCGACGTTGATTTTCTCTCCAGCCGGGGGAGGGAAGACTGCCTTACGGATTTTTACGTTTCGTCTCTGCTGGTCAGGGGGAGGAGCCTTTCCAATTCACTATCATTTACCCTATCTCTTCAAACACCCCAACTTTTCTGCTCTAGAAGAACATCTGGAACAACTCATTCGTTCGGCTGCCAAGGCTCTGTTTCTGGCATTTGCCTATCAGCCGCTTATTTTCTTAAGAGCCTCGCCGGCATTTCAAAAAAATGGAGCGCATTTTATTTCAACCTGGCTTCCAGATTTGCCCTATTACCTGACCATCCTGCGCACAGAATTGCAGCCGGATCGAGTTGCCAGCAGGCTGGATCGATCGTATCAGTTGTACCAGACCCCAGAAACTTCTCTTCTGGAAGGGTTCATCCAGTCGTTCGGGCGTTATCTAAGCGAGCCTACTGCTCCCAGCCGTCTTTCGATTCGGCAGACCTTTGACCAACTGACAACCTGGATCACCCAAGAACTGGGATTCCGGGCAGTTTATTTACTGATAGATGGGATTGACGGATTCCCGGAACTAGCCTGGTTGCCTGACCGGGCGGTTCACTCTTTGGAATCGCTGCTGACTCAAGGGAGTATCTGGGCTTCACAGCAGGTCTATCTAAAGGGGTTTTTACCCTGGGATCTGGCTGGCTTCCTTCAGCATACCCTGGGCTCAGAATGGGAGACATTTGTTCCCATCGAACTGGTATGGGACGATGCCATGCTAATAGCCATGCTACGACGTCGCATTTATGTGGCCACTGACGGGGAGTTTGATTCGTTGAGTGCGGTAAGCACTTTCGCCGACTCTGGCTGTGACTTGGAACAAGAACTGGTTCGTCTGATTCACCCCCCACTTCCGCGAGATGCGTTGTTGCTCATCCGACAGGTGCTCTATGAATACGAAACCCGATGGAAACCATCGCTTCCCAGAAAAATCACCCTGAATGACCTGGAACGGGCCAGGGAATGGTACGAAACCCGTCGTGCCCTCCTCCGCAAGCCCCTCCCTGAATATGCAAGTGTCCAGGTCTGAACTGGAAGGAGAGCCTATGGCTACAATGTCGACCACCTATCTCCCTGATCGCTTTGTGGATCGAGAAAAGGAAATTGAGCAAATTAAGAACTTGTTACAGCAACCCAAGCCACCGGTGCGCGCAGTCGTGATTGAGGGGGAACGTGGAGCGGGCAAAACCTGGTTATCTCTTCACTTGCATCGAGTAGTTTTCAAGCAACTTCCAGCCATAACATCCTTCTTTTTTAGCCTGGCCGATCCAGGCGAAGACACGTTTACCCAGTCCGCCGCGCCCCAAGATGAATGGTTTATTGGCCATCGCACACTGGATGAAGCGTTCCTTGATGATCTTTTGGACGTTTTTCTGGCCGTTCTTTCCCTCACACCTTATCCAGAGTCTACGGTCGGCGAAAAGGTCAGTATGATCTGTCATTCTATCCGCACCCATCCCGATGTACGCTACCTCATGATCCTCGACTCGGCGTATGAAAGTGACTGGACGTTTCTTGAAAAGTTAGAAGAACAATTCCTCAGCAAAGCGCTGGTATTCCCCAACTTCTTTATGATTATAACCGGACGAGGCCGGCCTTACCCCTGGAAAATTCCTGAACTGATCGAAGCCATGCGGCTTGGATTAGAACCTTTCCCGATAGAATATGTTCAAGAACAACTGAATCGCCTGGGTTTGTCGCCGAACCTGTCCGTAGAAGATATTTTCGATATAGGACAGGGGTGGCCTCTATTCACCGAACGCCTGGCTCAGGCCAGGGAGCGGGAAGAAGCGCTCGAGATGGCGGCCAACCTGCTTTTCTCTATCGTTCCACCAGGAGAACGCACAGTGGTTCGCTCCTATTTCGAGGCACTCTGTCCCCTGGATGGATTTGCTGAAACGGAAGCCGAAGAAATGGTACGTGCCGATGTAGAGGGGAAGAAAGAGGTACCCGATGGTCGTACAATTTGCCGTACCATGCATGAAACCCGAATGATAGCCTGGAAGAATGGCCGCTATGAAATGAATCGGCCGGTGCAGGTTATCCTGCGCCAGTATCTGAAACTGGAGAAACATCGGCGTCGGTGGGAACGCTTAAACCGCGCTGCTTTTGAGTACTACAAAGCCCGCAGCGAAGATAATTTCATGAAACGATTCCAGCCATACTTTCAAGAGCAAGCCAAACGATATGCCCAGATTGTCGAGGCTCTGCGTAATGTGAATGATTTCGCTCACAGTATCTGAGTTTGTTTGAACATTGCCTGCCAGTAAGAGGAGCAACCATATGGTCACTTCGTTCGTGAAACGTTACACTGGCTTGTATGCCACGCCAGAACTGGTAGGTCGCCAAGCGGTTATAAACCGCTTTGAAGAAATACTTGATCGTTCCATCCCCGGACCTCAAGTAATTTTCCTGACAGGCGCAGGAGGCATCGGGAAGACACGCCTGCTACAACAGGCACTGGAACAGGCTCGTACCCGATATACATCCTGTGTAGCAGAAACGATCCTGGATCTATATCACGTTGCCCTCCATACTCCGTTAGGGCTAATTCAAGCCCTGGTGGAATGCCTGACGCCGCCGATAGAACGTTTTTCAGGTTATCTTGCTGCTTCTCGCGCCTATAACCGGGCCCGGCTGAGCGGAAACTTTGTGGAAATAGAGTCTCTGCGCCAGAATGTCCTTCAACAGTTTCAGAAAGACCTGAACCAGTTAAGTCAGAAACAGCGCATTGTGCTGGCCCTGGATACAATCGAACGGGTGGTGTATGGCCAATCGCCTGATTCTCCGCTGGCAGAGGCCTGGCAATGGCTGGTCAGGCACCTTCCTGATTTTGGGAACGTAGTGTTATTTGTCGCCGGTCGAGATGAATGTCGCCCGGCTCTTGAGAAAGTAAAAAATGCCGGCATTGCCGTTGAAGAGATACCGATCGGGCCATTTACCCAGGAAGAGAGTCTGGAATTCTTCGAGAAGATCGCCAGCCTGGCTCAACAGGTAGGCGATACCCGTGTTGCAGAACGTTTGAGGGCTTTCCCTGTGCACCTCAGGGAGGGCGCTCATGCCTGGTCAGGCGGTCGTCCCATCTTGCTTTCCCTCCTGATAGATTATCTGAGTTCTCCAGGGGAAACCGACATTCCTTTGATTTTGCATGAGCCGCCTCCACCCCATATTACTACTGCCGAAGATACCCGGCGTTATGAAGAAGCCCTGTTTAATCGCTTGTTAGAGGGAGAGGTAGGAGAAACGTTGATCGCCCTGGGTCGTGCCCCCAAAGGGGTGGATGAAGAACTCCTGGCGGCTCTGCTCAAGGTTTCACGCCCAGAGGCACAAAGACGCCTGGAGGTCGTGAAGAAGTTCTCGGTGGTCAAAATTCGCCCCCAGGATCAGCGCGTCTTCCTGCACGATGAGATGTATGAGTTGCTCAAGCGACAGCGCTATAGCTCTTCTCACGACATGGATCTCCAGAAACAGCATTTTGAGATCATTCGTGAGTATTATCGTCAACAACGGGAGAAAATCCTGGCGGAGTTAAACGAACGATATGCCCCTGTTGAGGTGGAAGGCAAAGGCACGCTGGACCTGGAAACGGTTGGAAAAGTTCATACCGCCTATCAGCAGTTGCTTGCCGAAACCATGTACTATAGCCTGCAATATGACTTCAGCCGCGGCGTTCGGGCCTACTATCGCTTTGCCCATGAGGCCGTATTGGCCCGGGACTTCCATATGGATTTGCTGCTCCAGGCTGAACTGCTCTCCTGTTTGCGATCCAGACTTGATGAGACGGATGCCAGTCTGGTTGAACTGGTTCTGGAAAGCCTGAAACTTCGTCCACTGGCACAGGCCTGGGGATTGGGGAAGTATGAAGAAGGATTACAGCAGGCCCATCAGTTTCTTCAAGACATCCAATCCTCCTGGGAGTCCCGTTTTCCAGCATTACTGGCAGCAGCCCACGCCTGGACGGCCAGCCTGCACGTTGCTCGCGCTCAGAGAGATGACCTGGATGAGGGAGAATGGCATTTGCAACAGGCTTATCGTCTCATCGAAAGGGAGGCCTTAGAGCCGCTGACCGAACTCGCCGGGCAGGGCGTTCCTGCTTATACGGTATTGTGGCATAAAAAGATGGTGCTGGCTCAGATTTATCGAATCCATGGTTACTTGAAGCGCGTCAAAGGATGGATGAACGACGCCGTGGAATATTACCGCAAGGCCGCTGTTCTGCTGCGCGAGATTGATCTGCGAGTGGGAATGGCAACGGTAATGAATGACATGGGATTCGCCCAGGCAGAAATTGGCCGCTGGCACGATGGGCGACAGAATGTGTATGATGCGCTCAGTTTGCGGCGGGAATTGGGGCCGCGCGTGCCGGTGGGGTTGAGTCTTAGCACTCTGGCAAAAATTGATATTCGTGAAGGGAATTACGTTTCTGCTCGCCAAAACGCCGAACGCGCCCTGACGATTTTTAATGCATTTGCTCATCAACGGGGAATAGGATTAGCGCTGATCGCGCTGGCTGAAGCTGTCCGCCGGCATGCCGTATCGGCTCCTCTGTTGCGTCCCGAGGAGCGGATGGAACTTCTCCGTCAGGCGCGAGATCATGCTCGCGAGGCAAAACTGCTGTTTGACAGGTTGGGGGAGGTTCCGCGCCAGATCGAGGCCCTGATAGAAATCGGATGCGCCTGCCGTGACTGGGTATGGATATGGTATGCCTCGCCTCGAGCAGTGGATAACCCGGAACGCCTGATTGGTGAAAGCGAGGAGGCTCTAAGCCAGGCGGCAACCCTGGCGGCAAACAACGACGTGTTGTATCGCCACATAGATGCCCTGGTTAACCTGGCCTGGCTCAGGTTTTATGTGCTGACGGGCAAAAACGAAGAAGGGCTCTTTGAAAAGGTTCAGCAAGCCATTGAGCAGGCTGAAAAAGCCTTTCCAGAGGAGACAAAAATGCAGGGTCAACCTCAACTCTGGATGCAGAAAGGCAAATTGCACACGGTGAAGGGCCATCTGGAATATCTACACTTTGAGCAGATGCGCAAAGAAGAGCGCAAAGGCCTTTCCCCGGCCATACGAGAGGTGCTGAGCAGGGTGGGCAGAAATTATGCCCTCTCCCTCCAGTACAGTTCACGATTTGCAGAGGACTTTCAAGGCATGCGACGCGGAAAAGACACCATGTTTGATCGGCTCAAGAAGTTGAACGCGGAGGAGATGCGAGTAGTGTGCCAGGCTGTTCGTGAGGAGCATCCAACAGGTTCAGCAATGGAAACCTTCCTGAAAAACCGGGCTCTCTGGGTTGTGGATTGATTGATTCAGGCCATAGCCTGCAATTCCAGCCATCAAAGGCACGAAGAGAATATAGACCGGCGGTCTTCGTGCCTTTTCGTTTCCCTTCTGGCAGAAACAGAACTTCTGGCTTCTAACACAGGGCTTATCCTGCGTTTTGCTGTATAATCGAATGGAGACTTTTCCGAGCACTCAGGGGATAGCGGAGATGACGATGCTTCCTCCCGATATATCTGATCTCCTGCAACGTGTTTTACTGGAACTGGTCGAGGAACTGAAACAGGCCTCTGTGCCAGCTACTTTGATTGCCCGGGTCTTAAACCAGAACCTGGCGGCATACGCTGAGGAACTTACTCCGCTGCGCTCCGCTTTAGAGAAAGGATACCCCTATGAATCCTTTGCCTGATCTGCTCTTTGCACGCTGTCCGGACGGGCATTCTGAAAAAGATTGTGCCTGTCAGGCGGAGCAGAGCCTGAACTGGAAGCCGAATCAGCAGCAGGATGCTTCTCCTTTTATTCGATTGCCCATCAATGCTGAATACAGCATCTTCCTTTATCCTGGAGCGCGTCCTGCCTTGCTCAGTCAGAAGGCCCAACGCTATCTGGACGAAACCAAAAAAGGCCCCTCTCTCCTGGAATGGTTGAAACAGAACTCATGTGTAGATTGCACCGCTCAGATCAGCCAGGGGGAGGCCGATATCGACGATTGCGCTCCAGCCCAATCCGGCCCGCTTACTATCTGGCTACACCTCACCGATCGCTGCAACCTGGGTTGCGATTATTGTTATCTACCCCATAAGCCGGTGGATATGTCGCCTGAAATCGGGCGCACAGCCATTGAGGCCGCTTTCCGTTCCGCCCGGATTCACGGTTTTCGAGCGATCAAAATCAAGTATGCCGGCGGCGAACCTTTGTTGCGGTTTCCTCTGGCCGTGGAACTACACAGGTACGCTCAATTCCTGGCACAGGCAAGCGGTATCACCCTGCAGGGCGTGGTCTTGAGCAATGGCACCTTGCTGACCAGCGAAATTGCCAGGCAGATGCTTGCCCTGGATATGCAATTGATGCTCTCGCTGGATGGCCTGGGGCGCTATCACGATGCCCATCGTCGCTACGCCACCGGACGCGGCTCCTTCGCTGACGTAGCCGCCGCCGTGGACCTGGCCCTGGATTGCGGCCTGATACCCAGGATTTCAGTCACCGTCAGCGGGCGAACAGCGGCCGGCCTGCCCCAGGTCGTGGCCTGGATTCTGGAGCGTGATTTGCCTTTCAGCCTGAATTTTTATCGGGAGAACCCCTTTTCCGCCTCCCAACCTGACCTGCGATTGGATGAGGAAAAGATCATCGCTGGAATGCTCGCCGCATTTAAGGTCATTGAGGACAACCTGCCACGTCGTCCCCTCCTGGGCAGCCTTGTCGATCGGGCGAATCTGATGATGAGTCACGTCCACACATGCGGAGCAGGACAGAATTACCTGGTCTTCGACCCGCAGGGTCGCGTAGCGAAGTGTCAGATGCAGATACATGCGCCGGTAACAGAGAGCAGGGTGCACGATCCTCTCTCAGTCGTGCGGGCAGACCGAGGTGGAGTCCAGAACGTTTCGGTAGAGATAAAAGAAGGCTGTCGCCGGTGTCCATGGCGCTATTGGTGCGCAGGTGGTTGTCCGTTGGAGACGTTTCGAGTGACGGGGCGCTATGATGTCCAATCCCCTCATTGTCACATCTATCAGGTGCTTTTTCCTCAGGCGTTGCGTCTGGAGGGATGGCGATTGCTCAAGTATCAGGACGATGCCAGTCTGGTGGAGAAGAGGAGGTTGTAAACCGTCATTTCGTGCACATTTCAAAGGGTTTTTGGAAGTTGTCCCAAATATAGGGGCGCACCTGTTATGAAAGCCATATATGGCAGTCTGATTCCGTTGGCCCCCTTTAATGCGCGTAGCCGTTCGTCTTGCTCCTGCAAGAAGAACCGCTACAGATGGCGGTGTTGGTACAATAAGACCCCACATATTGGGGTTGACAAATTTCCAGAAGTGCCTCTCCAAATAAGCGAACCGAGGGTGTAAACATCCGAATCAGGGCAGAATTTTTCCGTGACTTCCCCCACGAGGTGCGGCTCAGGAGGGTGCAGCCAGATGGAAATGACGAAAGGCCCAGGCTCCCAATCCTAACAGGAACCAGAAGGTGATGGCGCGGTAGGTCAGGGTGATCAGGACGGCCGCTTCATAGGGAACGCGCAGGCCGGTCAGCGCCAGCGGCAGGATGCCCTCTACAATTCCTATGCCGCTGGGGGTAGGAGAGACGATCAAGAAGAGATAGCCGATCGCCCAGCCAGCGATCAGAGTGCCTGCAGAGAAGGGGACGCTGAAGGCCAGGAAGGAGCATAACAGGATGGCGACCAGGAGAAACTTGTCCAGTAAGGCGAGGAGGAAGGGACGCAGCAGGGCATGCAGAGAGTGATTGGGCAGTTCGCTCAGGCCTTCTGCGATTTCTGCCGCGAAGGTGTGGGCGCGTTCTTCGCGCAGGTAGTCACGATGAAGGAAGGGACGGAGCAAACTATTGACGCGGCGCACCAGCCAGGCCAGGGTGCACCCCAGTTTCTCGGCGGAGCGATACCCCAGGTAGAGCAAGGTGGCGAGTGAAATGGCCAGGGTGAACAGAATCAGGGATGCAGTGACCTCGGCAGGGCGAAGTTCGTTGCGCCGAATGAGCACGATCCATCCCAGGGCTAGCATGACAATAAAGGCAGCCAGGTCCAGGAACAGGAAGAGGGTGCTGGCAACGGTGGCTTTGCCCACCGAATGCCCTCGCCGACGGGCATCGTTGATGAATACAGCCAGTCCGCTCATGCCAGCGGCCGGCACCACAATCGTGATGAAGTTGGCTGCTGCAGCCAGCCAGATCAACCGCAGACGCTGTTCGGTGATGCCCGCAAGACGATAGAGCGAAAGGTAAATTTCGCCCACGATGAAGAGCCAGACTAACTCCAGACCAAAGGCCGGCAGTAGCCACACAGGGTTGGCCTGTCGCAGGGTGTTCAGGGTGGCTTCCAGTTCCCCCAGGCTGAGAAAGACGAAGAGGACAGCCAGGAACAGGATCAGGAGCGCAATCAATTTGGACATGGGCGAGGTTCACGCAGTGATGATGTACCGCCAACTTCAGTTGGTGAAGAAACCACTGAGACGCGGAGAGCACGGAGGTCCTTTGGGGGTAACGTACCGCCGACTTTAGTTGGTGTACCGCCGACTTTAGTTGGTGTACCGCCGACTTTAGTTGGTGTACCGCCGACTTTAGTCGGTGTACCGCCGACTTTAGTCGGTGAACGTAATGCCAACTTCAGTTGGTGACGTAATGCCAACTTCAGTTGGTGACGTAATGCCAACTTCAGTTGGTGACGTAACGCCAACTTCAGTTGGTGACGTAACGCCAACTTCAGTTGGTGACGTAACGCCAACTTCAGTTGGTGACGTAATGCCAACTTTAGTTGGTAAATGCACCGCCGACTTTCGTCGGTAAACGCGGCAGGGCTGGGAGGGAGAAAGAAGCAGGGCAGGCTTCCTCAAAAAGAAAGTTGAGGAAGCCTGTCCCTTGTCAGCGGTTGTCTGGTCGCTACACGATCTCGGCACCGCTTAATCGTTGCGGCGACTCATGCCGGATACCAGCATGACGTAGTACAGCAGTTGCATCACCGCCGTGACCAGGGCCGCCACATAGGTCAGGGCGGCAGCGTTCAGCACATTGTCCACCCCGCGCATCTCCTGCTCGGTGCGGATAATACCGCTTTCGGCCAGCAGACGACGCGCCCGAGCAGAAGCATTAAACTCAACCGGTAACGTAGCCAGCGCAAACAGAGCGCCTGCTGAAAAGGCAATCACCCCCAGCCAGGCGATCTGCGTGATCTGGAGAAGCAACCCTACGATAATCAGAATCCACCCCAGGTTCGAGCCGATGTTCACGGCCGGCACCAGAGCAGCCCGTAGTTTGAGCGGGAAATAACCTTCACTATCCTGCAAAGCATGACCCAGTTCGTGGGCAGCGATGGCCACTGCTGCCACGGAAGGCACATGGGCCACGCCTGGCGAAAGGCGCAGGGTCTTGTCACGCGGGTCGTAGTGATCGGTCAGATCACCACCAATCGTCTCGATCCGCACCCGGCGCAGGCCTTCAGCCCCTTCCAGACTGGAGTAAATCGAACGGGAGATCAATTGCTGAGCAGCCTGCGCGCCGGTCAATCCACTGCTGTTGCGCACCTGACTCCATTTGTTATAGGCCGATTTGACATACCACGAAGCCGCCATCATCAACAGGATGGCAGGCATCATAAAACACAGATACATCGGATCAAAGAACATCGTTCACCTCCTTCACAAAACTCGCATCCATTATGGAGCCGGAGTGACGGTCGGCATAGAAGTCGGTACAGGTTGAGCGGTCAGGATGGCTTCCAGAGTCTGGACGGCTGCGTCCAGTTGAGGGTCGCGATCGTTCCTGTAATCCTCTTCGGTTATGGAGACATAGACATCCGGCAGCAAGCCGATGTTGTGGATAGTGCGTCCGTTGGGGGTGAGCCATTTGGCAATGGTCACCCGCACTGCACCCTGATCGTTGGACAGAGGCACCCAGTTTTGAATCGAACCCTTGCCATAGGAGACCACGCCCACCAGCAAGGCGCGTTGATGATCCCGCAGGGCGCCGGCCACCAGTTCTGAAGCAGAAGCCGATCCTTCGTTGATCAACACGACCATTGGAATCTCCACCGCCCGACCGCCTCCCTGGGAGCGATATTCATCCCGTTCGCCCGAGCCATATTGCTCATATAGAACGATCGCGCCACGCGGCAGGAACTGGGAGGCCACTTCCACCGCCGTGGTCAGGTAGCCACCACCGTTGTTGCGCAGGTCCAGGATCAACCCGCGCGGGTTTTCGGCCATCAGGGTCTTCAAAGTTTCGTCCAATTCACGGGTGGTTTTATCGCCAAACGTGGAAAGTTTCACATAGGCAAAGCCGCCCTCCAGCATTTTGCCTTCCACACTGCGGATAACGATTCGGGCGCGGGTGATCGTCACATCAAACGGGGGTTGATCACCCCGGCGGATGGTCAGGGTGACCGTCGTGCCGGCCGGCCCCAACACCTTCTTGCGAACGATCTCCGGGTTGATCCCGGTCATATCCTCGCCGTTGATGGCAATAATCTGATCGCCTGGCCGCAACCCGGCCGCCTCAGCCGGCGAACCGGAGATGGGACTGATAATGGTCAGATACTCACCACTAACATCCACATAGGCCCCAATGCCCTCATACTCCCCAGACAGGGCTTCATTGGCCTCTTTGAATTCCTCCGGGTCCATGTATGAAGTGTGTTTATCGCCTAGCGCCTCCAGCATGCCGCGGATGGCGCCGCGCATCAGGGCCAGATCGTCCACCGGCTGATCCACGTATTGTTCGTGGACGATGTTCCAGGTCTCCCAGAAGGGTGCAAACAGAGTCTGCAAATCTTCAGGAGTAGCCGATTGCTGCTCTGTCGAAGGCGGTTGGGGGACGACGGGGGTTGGCACGGGCAGGATATGCGCCCTCGATGATGAGGGAAACAGCATGTACCCAACCAGAAAGCCGCCGGCAAAGGCGCCGGCCAGCAAGATCGAGCCAACCAGCAAAACCAGAATCCATTTCAACCACTTGTTCACGGCACTCTCTCCAGGTGTACATGAGACGATTCGCGTTTGAGATTATCACGTATGGATTAATAAAAAATGAAATTTGCTTGCAAAGAGTATAGGAAAGATGTAAATATTCGCTGACCGGTTAACACCCCTCGGCGCCGTTCAGAATAGCGGGAAGGCAAGACCAGTCCTGTAAAGTCGCATCGGCATCGGGATGAGGGCCGGGAGAACCGTAAAGAATACCAAACATCCCCAGACGGCGGGCAGCACTCACCGTGCGCGGCAGATCGTCTATCAGCGCGCAATGGGTTGCCTCATGCTCACCCGCGATCTGCAAGGCGATCTGAAAGGCTTCTGGCATGGGCTTGCAATAGGGAGAAATGGCGTGAATATCTACAATCACATCGAAGAGATCGTCCAGGTGCAGGGCAGTCAACACCCTTCGAGCGTGAGACGCATCGGCATTGGTGAAGATCACGCGGCGGGTCGGGAGTGAAGCGATAATCGCTCGTTGAGTCGGATTGGGAGTCAGATACTCCTGGAGCGGTAGATCGTGCACAAAGGCCAGGTAATCGTCCGCATCCACCTGATATTCTGCCTGCAAGCCACGCAGAGTCGTCCCATACCGCTGGAACAGGTCTTCACGCAGACGAGGAACCACCTCAGGCGGAAACCCCAGGCGTTCGCGTAGATACTGATCCATCCGGTTGCGAATCGCTGTCCACAGACCCGTGCTGGCGGGGTAGAGCGTATCATCCAGATCGAAGAAGATGGTGGTAAATCGCATACGGCGATTATAATCGAGCCATGCCAATTCGACTGCTCTCACCCGAGGTGATCGCCCAGATCGCAGCCGGCGAGGTGATCGAACGTCCGGCCTCGGTGGTGAAGGAACTGATCGAGAACGCCCTGGATGCGTCGGCCCGCACGGTAACGGTTCACATCGAATCGGCCGGACGAAAGCGGATCGAGGTAGCCGACGACGGAACGGGCATCCCCGCCTCAGAACTGGACCTGGCCGTGTCGCGCCACGCCACCTCAAAGTTATCGCGTTCCGAAGACCTCTTCGCCATCACCACCCTGGGCTTTCGCGGCGAGGCCCTGGCCTCCATTGCCGCCGTCTCGCGTTTCACCATCACCTCGCGCACCGCCGACAACCCGATAGGGGCACGTCTTCGGGTAGAAGGTGGCCAGAAAGGAAGGCTCGAACGGGTGGGCGCGCCTGTCGGGACAGTGGTTCAGGTGCGCGATCTGTTCTACAACGTCCCGGCCCGCCTGAAATTTTTGAAGAGCGACCTCACCGAACGTCGGGCCATTGATCACCTGCTTACGCGCTACGCCCTGGCCTACCCGCAGGTGCGCTTCAAACTGACCGATGAGCGCACCACGGCCCTGCAGACCAGCGGTGACGGCGACCGACGGGCGATCCTGGCCGCTCTGTACGGAGTGGACGTGGCCAGACAACTGCTGGAAGTGAGTGCCGAGGAGAGCGGTCTGCGCCTGCATGGCTACATCAGCCCGAGCACGGTCACCCGCTCCCATCGGCGTGACATCGCTGTATTCGTCAACGGCCGCTGGGTGCAGGATGTCCCTCTGGCTACTGCCCTGATCCAGGCCTATCACACGTTGTTGATGGTCGGACGCTATCCGTTGGCGGTGTTGTTCCTGGAAGTGCCTCCTGCAGAAGTGGATGTTAACGTCCACCCCACCAAAGCGGAAGTACGCTTCCGCAACCCCGACGACGTATTTCGCTTCGTCCAACGCGCAGTACGCCGTACCCTGCTAGCCTACTCCCCGCTTCCCTCCGTGACCCCGGGCCTGTGGAGGAGCACCCCGACCGCCTCCTCCCCCCAGACCCCCGCCCTGGACTGGCGCATGGCCGGCGAAGTCGCCTCCCCGGCCGGGCCAGAAGCGCCTGCACGCCAGTCGCCCATAGACACCCCTTCCCCAACGCCACCGCGCCCTCTGATGCCGGCCCTGCCCCTGTTACGCCTGATCGGTCAGGTAGGCCAGACCTATCTGGTGGCGGAAGGGCCAGATGGATTGTACCTGATCGATCAACACGCCGCCCACGAGCGAGTCCTGTTTGAGAAACTCATGGGGCAATATGCCCAACGGAACATTCCCTCTCAGGCGTTGCTGACGCCGGTAGTGGTGCATTTGCCCCCTGCCGAAGCGCGACTGATCCAGGAACACCTGTCGCTCCTGAACCAGTTTGGATTTGAAGTCGAAGAATTTGGCCTCAACTCGTTTCAGGTGCGCGCCATTCCGTCCCTGTTTGCTCATGCCCATCCCGAAGCGGCTTTGCGCGCTCTGGTGGAAGATTTTGAAGAAGATGAGACCCCTCTGCAGAGCCAAGTCGAGGCCCGCGTGGCGGCGCGGGTCTGCAAACGGCTGGCGATCAAGGCTGGCCAGACGCTTTCACCAGAAGAACAGCGTGCCCTGTTGACCGATCTGGAAGCCTGTGAGTCACCACGCACCTGTCCCCATGGGCGACCGACAATGATTCACCTGTCAGTGGCTATGCTGGAAAAACAATTTGGAAGGAAAGGATAAACGGAGAACACCCGACCACCCGACTACCCGACCACCCGACTAACAGACCAACCGACTAACCGACTACCCGACCAACAGACCAACCGACTACCCGACTAACAGACTACCCGACTAACAGACTACCCGACTACCCGACTAACCGACTAAAAGACTACGTCCGACGGGAGCGCTCCTCCTCCAGGGTGCGAATGCCATTCCGCACCTGCACCAACAGGCGCTCCAGTTCTTCCTGGAGACGCTGCAACACATTCAAAACGTAGTCATCCGCCTCCTGACGAATGGTTTCGGCTTCGGCATGAGCCTGCTGGACAATTTCTTCGGCGCGGCGCTTGGCCTCCAGCACGATGGCATCACGCTCAATCAGTTCATTGGCTTTCTGGCGAGCGATGTCTACAGTGCGATTGGCCTCTTCTTGTGCCTGAGCCAGAATGCGATCGCGCTGGGCCAGCAGTTGCTGGGCTTTCTTGACTTCTTCAGGGATGGTGATGCGCATCTGGTCAATGATGTCCAGCATCTTGTCCTCGTCCACCAACACATTGCGGGTCAGGGGGACAGCGCGACTTTCATTAAACAATTCTTCCAGCCGATCGATCAGGTGCAGGATGTCCATCGTTGCCTCCATGTTCGTGGAGCCTGGTTTTTTGTATTCTATCGCATTTTCAGCCTGATACCATTGCGCACACCGGGCTTTTCTTCGTTTTCGCTTGATGACACGGAAATGCAAAGCCGGCTGCTGACCTGCTCAGGAGTGTTGAAAGAATATGCGACCCGTCGCTGCCTGCTCTACCAGCCACAGATCAACGGTGTGTATGCCCAGGGAGTGCCGGGCGGGTCTGCAGTCTGTCCATGCCAGAATGGGTCAGAAGCCCGGTCTCCATATCCACGCTTGCGGTGGCAGAGGAAGGGTTAGCAGCGGGTATGTTCAGGCAACACCGGGCAGTCATCCCAACCCAAAGCAGATTGAAGGCCGGACTCATCATTTCAATCGCGCAGGGCGTTCGGCAGGGGTTGATGATGAGTCTGGCTGATCTTCTGCTTCAACGTCTCAGCAACGAACGGCGGCACCATGGAGGAAACATCGCCACTCAGCATGGCGATCTCTTTCACCGTGCTGGAAGAGAGAAAGGTATGTTCTTCTGCAGTAATCAGCGCCACCGTTTCGATATCCGGGGCCAGGCGTTGATTGGCCAGAGCCATGCGAAACTCAAACTCAAAATCTGAGAACACCCGCAATCCACGCACGATGACCTGAGCGCCGATAGCACGGCAAAACTCGACCGTAAGCCCGGAGTAGCCCACCACTTTGATCCTGGGGTGATCGGCAAACGCTCTGGAGACCAGAGCCAGCCGCTCCTCCGGCGAGAAGAGCAAAGATTTAAGCGGTTTGTCATAAACCGCCATCACCACTTCGTCGAACAGGCGTGCGGCGCGATGGGCAATATCAATATGGCCATAATGAATTGGATCAAACGTGCCAGGGAAAAGCGCTTTTACCATGAGCAGGGTACTCTCCTAACTGATGTCTCCCTGACCCGATCGCCAGAAACGCTCCAGGGCCTGGGCCAGGAGGCGATGTTCAGGACGTTCCAGAGCAGGGTCTTGTTCAAACAAAGATTGGGCGTGAGCACGTGCCTTTTCGATCAGGGCGACGTCACTGAGATTGGCCATCTTGAGAGAAGTAGTGAAACCGGCCTGACGGGTCCCCAGAAACTCACCGGGACCACGCTGCTGCAAATCACGCTCCGCCAGCACAAAACCATCATGGGTCTCAACCATGGCTTGCAGGCGTTCGTTTTCCACTTCATCCTGCCGATCGGGGATCAGCAGGCAGTAAGATTGGGCCCCGCCGCGACCCACACGCCCACGTAACTGATGCAATTGAGCCAGACCGAAGCGATTGGCCCCCTCGATCAGCATGACTGTGGCATTGGGCACGTCCACGCCGACTTCGATCACGGTGGTGGAGACCAGGATGTGGTAATGTCCATCGCGAAAATCGGCCATAATGCGCTCTTTCTCGTCGGGTCTCATGCGCCCGTGCAACAATCCCAGACGTAAATCCGGGAAAATCTCGGTGGACAGGCGCTCGTAATCATCTACAGCGGCTTTCAGATGATTCAATTTCTCGCTTTCCTCGATGAGCGGATAGACGATGAAGGCTTGGCGTCCCTGCTCGATCTGGGAACGAATCAGAGTGTAGGCTCGCTCACGCTCCTGGGGGCGCAACACGTAGGTCTGAACAGGGCGGCGGCCGGCAGGAAGTTCGTCCATGACGGTCAGGTCGAGGTCGCCGTAGAGGGTCAGGGCCAGGGAACGCGGGATGGGAGTGGCGGTCATCACCAGCAGGTGAGGGGTAGTTCCTTTGCGGCGCAGGGCGGCCCGTTGTTCCACCCCAAAGCGATGTTGTTCGTCAATCACCGCCAGTTGCAGGTTCGCAAAGGTTACAGTCTCCTCGATCAGGGCGTGCGTGCCAACCACCATGGGAAGGGAGCCATCCGCCAGAGCGGCGCGAATTTCGGCTTTTTCGGATTCGGGTGTGTCGCCGATCAGCAGACGGACAGGAATATCAGGCAGCAGGTTCGAGAAAGTGCGGAAATGTTGCTCAGCCAGGATGGACGTCGGTGCCATCACGGCCACCTGGGCGCCCCCTTGAAGGATGATGGCAGCGGCCAGAGCCGCGATCACCGTCTTGCCCGAACCCACATCGCCCTGGAGCAGGCGATTCATCGGTCGTCCACTGGCCAGATCGCGGCGAATCTGGGCCAGGGCGCGCTGTTGAGCAGTGGTGAGGGGAAAAGGCAAGGTTTGCAGACAGGCCTGCATCCACTCTTCGGGGGCGGAGAAGGGAGTCGCTGTAGCCGATTGCCAGTCCCGTTTTTGACGCAAGACGCCCATCTGGAGCAGAAAGATTTCATCAAACGCCAGGCGCTGGCGCGCTCGCTTGAGTTCGGCATGAGAGTCAGGGAAATGAGCCTGCCTCAGGGCCTCGCCGAGCGGCATCAAATCGGCCGCCTGGCGAATCCAGGCCGGCAGCGGATCAGGGACGCGCACTGCCCAGTAAGGGATCACTTGGTTCATGATGCGACGCAACCACTTCTGTCGCAGGTTGGCTGTCAATGAGTAAACAGGAACAATGCGATTGGTGTGCAGATGCTCGATTTCCAGCGATTCGATCTCCGGGTTATTCATGACCAGACGTCCCAGGTATTGATCGATTTTGCCAGAAACCGAGACGTGATCGCCCACTTTGACGCGGTTGACCATCCAGGGCTGGTTGAACCAGGCCAATCGCAGGGCACCAGTGCCATCATTGAGGATGGCTTCGACCAGGTGGATCTTGCCTTCGCGCAGGGAGCGGCCTTCAACCGATTGAATGGTGCCGATCACGGTGACCTGCTCGTTCACCCACAGGTTTTTAATCGGTTTGAGTTGGGTGTAGTCCTCGTAGCGACGCGGGAAGTAGTAGAGTAGATCGCCCAGGGTGTGCAAGCCCAGGTGGGCCAGCATGCGAGCATGTCTGGGACCTACGCCCTGCAACACGGTGAGCGGCGCATCCAGCGCAGCAGGAGGCGAGGGAGTCTCCTCCACGGAGGAGGGCAACGAGGTGGGTGAGGCTTCAGTGACTAACGGAGCCGGCGCGGGAGTCTCAGCGGAGGCAGGTTCAGGTTGTAGCCAGGCCGGAAGCGGTTCGCTTTCTTCGGGCGACGCAGGCGACAGGGAAGACGGTTTGGGGGGAGGAGTCGATTGAGACGCAGGACGGGGTTTTTCCCGCAGTTTTTGAGCGGCTTCGGGATAGGTTTCGCTGATGCGTTTCCATAATCCTTTGAGGACCTCAGCACGTCCCTGAGGAGTCAGGCTCTCGTAGTTGCGCAGACGTTGCACTACGGCTTGAACAATAGCCTCTTCAACTCCTTCGGCACGCGCTTCACTTTCCCAAAAGTCCAGTATTTTGACCAGGCCGCCGATGACGGCGGTGTTGTCGAATCCTTTTTGACGTTCCAGGCTAAAGAAGCGACGGAGTTTTTCCAGAGAGGAAAGCATAGGGGTATTATAGCAGGATAGGGAGGGAGAGGGGAGGAGGAGAGCACGGAGGGGGGAAACCACGGAGATACGGAGGCACGGAGGGGGGCAGAACCACGGAGACACGGAGGCACGGAGATCATGGCGAGAGCACGGAGGGGAGAAACCACGGAGGCACGAAGGCACGGAGGGGGGCAGAACCACGGAGACACGGAGGCACGGAGATCAAGTGGGAGAGCACGGAGAGAGCACGGAGAGGGGGGAGCGGGAGAGGGGGAGGGGAAATGTGAAACGCGGACGGGGAGGGGCCACGTCCGCGTTTTGTGGGCAGGTTGAGCGGGGGGATGTCTCAATCGGCCTGAGCCAGGGGGAGAGGCGTTTTTTCTTCTTGGGTGGTCAGGTATTCGTGTATGGCCAGAGCGGCGCGGCGACCAGCCGCCATGGCGGTCACCACCAGGTCGGGGCCGGTGACGCAGTCGCCACCGGCAAAGACGCCCTGGCGCGAGGTGGCGCCTGTGCGTGAGTCTTTGACCGTGATCAGTCCCCAGTCGTGCGTTTCTAGGCCAGGGGTGGTCTCACCCAGGATCGGATCAGGCCAGTAGCCCAGGGCCAGAACCGCTGTGTCGCAGGCAATGCTGAAGTTGGAGCCTTCCACTGGCACGGGTTTGCGGCGGCCTTTGGCGTCAGGTTCACCCAGGCGCATTTCAATGCATTCCACGGCTGCCAGCCGGCCATCTGGGCCGGGGAGGAATCGGATCGGTTGGGTGAGGAAGCGGAATTTCGCTCCTTCCTGGCGGGCCAGTTCACGGTCTTTTTTGCCACCGGGCATTTCTTTTTCGGTGCGGCGATACAGGCAGGTGACTTCTTCGGCCCCCAGGCGCAGGGCCGTGCGCAGGCAGTCGGAGGCGGTATCGCCACCGCCGATGACTACCACCCGCTTGCCGATCTGCAGGGGTTCACGCATGTCCGGCGGGAGCAGGTCTGGGTCCACATTGGCGCGGATCAGAAATTCGGTGGCCTGGTAGACACCGGGCAGGTCGGCGCCTGGAGTGTTTTCCATTTTGGCGTCTACTTCGGAGCCAACACCAATGAAAATGGCGTCGAAGCCTTCGGCGAAGAGATCGTCAATGGTCTTGTCTTTGCCGATGTAGGTGTTGGGCACGAATTTTACGCCGGCGCGTTCGAATTCCTCCCACTTTTCCCACCAGACGCGCTTGGGGAGTTTGAAGTTGGGGATGCCATAGAGCAACAAACCGCCCGGTGCAGGTTTGGCGTCGAAGATGGTGACTTCATGTCCGAAGCGCACCAGTTGTTCGGCGCATCCCAGGCCGGCTGGGCCGGCGCCAATGATAGCCACTTTCTTGCCTGTCGGTGCACCGACCGGGATCACGTAGCCGTAGTGACGGCGTTGGTAGTCCACCACGAATGCTTCCAGGATACCGCACAGCACCGGGGTGTGATACTTGTTGAGGACACACGATCCCTGGCAGAGTTGTTCATGGGGGCAGACTCGCCCACAGATTTCAGGGAGCGAACTGGTCTGATGATAGAGGTTGGCGGCTTCAACGAAGCGTCCCTGCTCGATCAGCCACATGGCAGAAGGGATGTCGTTGTGCACCGGGCAGGCCACCATGCAAGGGGCTGGATCGGGACAGTGGATGCAACGCGAAGCCTCGAACATGGCCCGTTCGGCATCCAGTTCAATGACTACGTCTTCAAAGTCGCGGATGCGTTCTTCGGGTGGGCGCAGATCCAGGTCATGAAAGGGGGAGTTCACACGAGCCTTGCGATCAATCGCCAGGAAGTCGCTTGGGATAGTTTGCATTGCGCTACCTCAATCCAATCAGCTAAAGGACTTAACTGCAAAAAGGTGGTTCTGCTGCCGGGATGGGAACGGGTAGAGAGTTGGTGGGTTATGAACACTGTGTGTCCCCGGCGCTCTGTGGTTGGTTGGATCAATGCGAATGAGATAAATCAAGTCACCTTAGAATCCTACCGAACAAGCCGTCAGGGATGAAGACAAAAATGTCACCAAAGCCATAGACGATTGTCATCTGTTCAAGATAAGGGAAGGGCATCCCTCCCCAGAGGGTTGCTCGTTCAAGGGTCATTGACAGGGATTGACGGCCGGTTTCGGAGAGATGCCAGGAATGGCGGTAGGGAAAGCTCTACCCTCGATGTGCGCTCCACGACAGACGCCTGCATCGAAGGCATGCCAGGGGTAGGAGTGCCACAGAGCCTATATCAGAGATCGCGCAGCCAGGAGAAGGGGCTTTCATCATGGTCGGGGCGATGTCCACAGTCGGCCAGGTTCAGGTCTTGTCCGCAGACCGGGCACAGGCCCTTGCAATCGGGTTTGCAGATCGGGCTGATAGGGATTTCCAGCAAGGCGTAGTCGCGGATCAGGGGGGCCAGGTCAATATGCGCGTCTTCAGGGACCAGCAAGCCCGAGTCAGATACGGCATTGGGGCGAAAGGCGTATAACTCGGTCATGTCCCATTCAACCTGTTGCTGGAAGTCGCACAAACAACGCACGCATTGGGTGGTGATCTTGCCGGTAAAGTGCCCGGTCACCAGCAATCCCTGGGCGGTGCGGCTGAAGAGGGCATTGCCGTGGAAGTCTAAGATCTCAAGGTCCTCTTCTACCAGGACCTGCTCAAAATCAAAGGGGAATTCGTTGCTGAAGCCGACTTCGTTATTGATGATGAAGCCGACGTTCAACCGGAAGGGATGGCGAGGATATTTCATGTTTGTCCTTACACAACTACCGTTTTCGGTCCACGATGTAGCGAGCCAGGCTCTCCAGGGCACGCCGGCTTTCGCTATCGTCGAAGAGGCGCAGGTGATCCATGGCGTGCTCGATCCGTTCTTCGGCCTCACGTAAGGCTTTGGGGATGGCTTCGCTGGTGCGAATGGCGTGCACCAGGCGTTGCACGCGTTCCTGGTCCTGCCAGCCGCCGGTGGTCAGCAGACGGACATCCGGGTGATCGGGGTTAGTTTCTGCAAAGTAGATGGCCGGCAGGGTGACCAGACCCTGGAGCAGGTCAGAGCCAAGCGGTTTTCCCACGGCCGTCGGATCGCCGATGAAGTCCAGGACGTCGTCCACGATCTGGAAGGCCATCCCCACTTCGTAACCGAAGCGACCGCAGGCCTCAACGACGGCCGGGTTGTCGCCACTGGGGCTGATCATGGCTGCCGCCCGCGCGGACATTTCAAAAAGCGACGCAGTTTTGGCATAAATGCGTCGGTAGTAATTATCGCGACTGATCAGACCCCGGGCCGAGAAGAGTTGTGTCAGTTCGCCGTTGACAATGATCGCCAGGGTCTGGGCGAAGAGATGCATCACGGCCAGGTGATCCACTTCAGCCGCCAGGTTGGCCGCCCGGGCGAAAAGAAAATCGCCCGTCAGCACAGTAGCCGCCGGCGACCAACGCGCGTTCAGAGTCTCCACACCCCGTCGAAACAGAGCGCCGTCGATCAGGTCGTCGTGGACCAGGGTGGCCGTGTGGAGCATTTCCACGGCCGCACCCAGGTTAAGCAGCCGATCTGGGTGGGCGCCCAGCATGTGGCCGATGAGCAGGACAATCGTCGGGCGGATGCGCTTTCCGCCAGAAGCCAGCAGATATTCGAGCGCCTCGCGCAAGTCAGGATGACAGTCGGCACATTGGGCGCGCATGCGCTCTTCTACCTGAGCGATCTGTTCGTGAATGGGGGTCAGGAATGTCGTGTTCAAGTTTCACCATAAGAAGAGGCGAGCGGCATTTTGAGTGGTTTGTGCCGCGACCTCCTGGAGGTGTTGAGATGTGGTTTCTGCAATTTTATCAGCAATTTCCCGAAGGAGGGCAGGTTCGTTCCGTTTGCCACGATAGGGAAATGGTGCCAAGAAGGGAGCGTCGGTCTCAAGCAGAAGATGGCTGCGGGGCAGGCGGCGGACCAGGTCGCGTTTGCTTTCGGCCTTCTTGTAGGTTACCGGGCCGGCAATGCCGATCCGAAAATGACGCTCCAGAAAGGGCTGAGCCATCTCAACTGTGCCAGGAAAGGCGTGCAGCACACCGGGGCGAGTGGCCAGCGGATGTTCGCCGGCAAGCAGATGATCGTGCCACTCGCTGAGCAGGGCCAGCAGATCGGCCATGGCCGGGCCCTCAGGACGATCGTCTTCTTCGCGCAGGTGGAGCACCAGGGGTTTGTTCACCTGCTCGGCCAGGCTCAGATGGAGCCGCAAGATGTGGTGTTGTTGAGATCGCAGTAAGGGGTCTTTGACCCAGTAGTAATCCAGGCCGATCTCGCCGATGGCCACCACTTTGGGGTGATCGGCCAGGCGAGCCAGGCGCTCGAAGCGGGACTGCTCAAAGGCCTGTGGTTCCGCCGGATGGAAACCCACTGCCGCGAAGAGATAGGGATCGGATTCGGCCAGGTGGACGGCGGCCTGACTGGTCTCCAGGTCGAGGCCGGGGATCAGAATACGGTTGACGCCGGCAGCGCGGGCGCGGGCCAGCACTTCCTGGCGGTCGGAGTCGAAGTGCGGCAGATACAGGTGACAGTGTGTGTCGGTCAGTTCGATCATGAGAGCAAGCGGTCACCTCCTTCGGTGGAGTCGATGCGATAATGGCAACCGCGGCTCTGGCGGTTATGACGGGCGGCCTGGGCGATGATCAGGGCCGCTTCCACGGCATTGCGCAGGCCGATCAGCCCATCGCTGAGTTTGGTGGTGCGGTAGAAGGTTTCGATTTCGTTTTGCAGGTGACGCAATTCCCGGATGGCGCGGGAGAGGCGGTCACCGCTGCGCACCAATCCCACGTAATGCCACATGATGTTCTGGATAGTTTGCATATCGCCCTGGATCAGGGCCGGATCGCGATCCTCAGTCAAACCGCTTTCATCCCAGGGAGGGATGTCGCGCGGGGAAGGTGGTTTTGCGTTCTGTCGGGCGATGTCCACAGCGGCACGATAACCCCACACCAGCCCTTCCAGGAGAGAAGTGGAAGCCAGGCGGTTGGCCCCGTGCAGGCCGGTGCAGGCCACTTCGCCCACGGCATACAGGTTGGCGATGTTGGTGCGTCCCCATTCGTCCACCATCACGCCACCGCAGAAGTAATGGGCGGCTGGCACCACAGGGATAGGCTCCTGGGTGATGTCAATGCCGGCTTTCAGGCAGGTGGCATAGATGTTGGGAAACCGCTCGCAAATGGCATCGGCCGGCATGTGCGAAGCGATGTCGAGCAGCACGTGGGTATAGTTATGTTCGGTCATTTCCTGATGGATGGCGCGGGCCACGACATCGCGTGGAGCCAGGTCTTTCCAGGTGGGGGAGTATTTTTCCATAAACGGCCGGCCATCTGGAGTGAGCAACACCCCACCCTCGCCACGAATGGCTTCGCTGATCAGGAACCCTTCGGCGCCTGGAACGGCCAGGGCGGTGGGGTGGAACTGGACGTATTCGGCATTAATGATACGTGCGCCGGCGCGATGGGCCATGGCCAGGCCATCGCCGCGCGCACCGGGCGGGTTGGTGGTGTTGCGATACAGGCGGCCGACGCCGCCCGTGGCCAGCACGGTGATCCCGGCCAGGGTGCGATGGACTGCGCCTCCGTTGCGGTCGAAGACGTAGGCCCCGCAGCAGGTGATCGGTTTGTAAGTGTCGAGTGGATCACGCGAATGGTGGGGATAGGTGATCAAATCCACCGCTGTAGCGTTGGTGAACCACTGGATGTTGGGCCGGGAACGCAACAGGTCAATCAGATGACGAGCGATAGCCGCCCCGGTTCCGTCGCCGACGTGGAGGATGCGTCGCCGCGAATGAGCCGCTTCCTGCCCCCAGGCCAGGCTCCCATCGGGATTGCGGTCAAAGGGGACGCCGGCCATCTCGATCAGAATCTTCTCCAACAGGAGTGGACCTTCTTCGGCCAGGATGCGTGCCGCTTTGGGCAACGAAGCACCTGCGCCGGCCTCCAGAATATCTTTCACCAGCAGATCCGGGCTGTCATCTGGCCCGCGGCCGATGATCCCGCCCTGGGCATAGGCGGTGTTTGACTCGGTCGGTTCAGGCTCGCGGGTGATGATGGTGATGTGACGCTTTGGGTCTTCAGATAACTTCAAGGCCGCCGTGGCTCCCGCAATTCCACAACCAATGATGAGAACGTCGGTCTGGATCATAGAGTCCTCGATGGGCAGATGTATGGACAGCGTGGCGATTCGGACTGACCCTCCCCACAGGGGGAGCGCCCGAATTCCTTTGGCTTATCCAGATGTGTGCAGGCACGCAGCTGGCCGGCGCCTGCGCCCCAGGGAGCGTTATCCGATGGCGATCATCCGCTGCACGGCGCGCTCCGCTCGCCGGCGAATTTCTTCAGGCACTTCGATGACATAGCGATTGTATCTCAGGGCGGCCAGGGTATCTTCCAGGGTGATGGTGTTCATGTGTGGACAGCGTACCATGCACAGGCGCAACATTTCTTTTTCTGGATTGGCTGCGGCGATGTTATCGCCCATGGCGCACTCGGTGAGCAACAGATAGCGTCTGGCAGGGGACTCGCGTACATAGCGGATCATGGCGTTGGTGCTGCCGGAAAAATCGGCGGCGGCCACCACCTCCGGGCTACATTCGGGATGAGCCAGCACAGTCACATCCGGAAACTGAGCGCGCACGGCCTGAATATCCTGTACGGTGAATTTTTCGTGCACTTCGCACCGTCCATGCCATCCGATCAGAGCGCCGGCTGTGGCCTGTTCATCGTAGGGAGCGGTTTTGATCTGATCGCCTTCAAAAGTGATCATCTCTCCTTTGGTGGGGAAGAGAATCCGTTTGCCGGTCTCGCGAGCCACATTTTTGGCCAGGTATTCATCAGGGAGGAAGATCACCGTATCGCTGTCCAGCGATTCGATCACCGCCCTGGCGTTGGAAGAGGTGCAGCAGATGTCACTCTCGGCTTTCACATCCGCATAGGTGTTGACGTACGCGACCACCGGCACGCCAGGGAAGCGTTCTCGCAGGGCGCGCACGTCCTCGGCGGTGATCGAAGCCGCCAGAGAGCAACCTGCTTTATCGGAAGGCAGGAGCACGGTTTTGGTGGGGTTGAGAATTTTGGCGGTCTCAGCCATGAACCGCACACCACAGAAAACGATGATGTCTTTGTCGGTTTGAGCGGCTTTGCGGCTTAAGTCCAGCGAGTCGCCGGTGAAGTCAGGGATAGAGTAGAACAGTGCCGGCTCCATGTAATTGTGGCCCAGGATGACCGCATTGCGCTCTTCTTTCAGAGCGTTGATCTCCACCGCCAGTTCGGCTTTGTAACGCAGTTCCACATCGGGCACGATATGCTCTAATTTGGCCCGAAGTTTGTCGTACATGGCTTGCACTTTGGGATCCATATTTACCTCTCCAGGATTCGATAAAGAGATGACGCTATACACTCACCCAGAACCGGGCAGGTAATCAAAACTCAGGTCGAAGACTCGGGCCGAATGAGTGAGAGCGCCTACCGAGATAAAGTGTACGCCGGTTTCGGCTACGGCCCGAACGTTTTCCAGGGTAATGTTGCCCGAGGCTTCCAGTTGGGCCCGGCCGTTGACCAGACGCACGGCTTCGGTCATCATTTCTATGGACATGTTATCGAGCAGGATTCTTTCCACGCCCAGCCGGAGCGCTGCGCGAACGTCGTCCAGCGTGCGAGCTTCTACCTCGATGGGCAGGTTGCTCTGGAGAGCGCGCGCTCGCCGCACGGCTTCCTCCAGGCTGCCGGCGAAGTCAATGTGATTATCTTTGATCAGGATCATATCGTACAACCCCATGCGATGGTTGTGACCACCGCCCAGGCGAACCGCCCACTTATCCAGGCGGCGCAGGCCGGGCGCCGTTTTACGCGTATCCAGGATGATAGCGCCGGTGCCGGCCACGGCATCCACGAAGCGGCGGGTCAGGGTGGCGATCCCCGACATGCGTCCCAGGAAGTTCAGCGCCGTGCGTTCAGCGGTGAGCAGACTGCGGGCGCGGCCAGAGACCAGGGCCAGCACCTGACCGCGGGTCACGCCTGAACCGTCCGGCCGGAGGGTCTGGAAGGTCACCTGCGGGTCGAGGAGTTGATACGTGGCACGCGCCACCTCCAGGCCGGCAATGACTCCGTCCTGTTTGGCGATGATCTGGCCCTGCATGGTCGCTTCTGGAGGCACTATGCTCTCGGTGGTCACATCCCCTGGGCCAATGTCCTCCTCCAGAGCCGTTCGGATCAGAGTGAGAATTTCCTCTGCCAGGATGGTCTTCATGCTATGCCGCACAAAACATGATACGTATGGAGTAAAGTTGCAAGCGAGAATTTTCCTGCATCGTGCCGTCCGATTGTGCTGGACCAGTCAGACAGGTCGCAGGCATGCAAGCGGGTCTGCGCAAGGGTAGGGGCCTTGATCTGGCCCTGAACCCATTGCCGGCCAATCGCCGGCACGTCAGGTCTCTCCATTCTATGCTAAAATAGAAAATAATGGTAGGATAACGGCGCGTCCGTTCTCGATGGATCATCCTGTCAGGTTTTCCATCATGTCCTGTGGAGGTTTTCTTTCAGGGAGTGTCCGATGATTGAGGTTGTGATTGATAGTGTGCGCGTCAACCTGATGACCCCTCAGCGGCTGATTGTGCTGCGCGAGGTCCATGGCAATCGCTATCTGCCGATCTGGGTAGGACCATTTGAAGCCGAAGCCATCACGGTAGGGTTACAAGAAGTGGAGATGATGCGCCCACTCACCCATGATTTGATTCGCAACATCCTGAAGGCGTTTCAGGCGCGCCTGGTGCGAGTGGAGATCGTCTCGCTGCGCGAGGACGTGTTTTATGGCAACATTGTGCTCAACCAGAACGGCAAGGAGATTGAGATCGACTCCCGTCCTTCAGATGCGATTGCCCTGGCGGTGCGTGCCCATGTGCCGATCTACGTTCATCCTGCAGTCATGGCCGCTGCCAGCATCACGCCCGAAAAGGACATTCGCGAGCAACCCTCGGCTCTGATTTCCGATCAGCCTTCTGCCGCTACCCCGAAGGTGGACGATAGCAGCGATCGCCTGGATGTCTTTGAAGACTTCCTCAAAAAACTTAATCTGGACCTGGACTCCCCGGACTCCCCGCCTCCTGCGGACAAACCGAAGTGATCCCGGCTTATGAGCGGATCTTCCCCCCCGGAGGAACGCCTCTCCTCCTCCGCCCCGACTGTGCCCCACAACCGAGAAGCGGAAGAGGCCGTTGTTGGGGCGGTGTTGATTAACCCAGAAGTCTACTACGACATTGCGCAGTTTCTCTCGGCGGACGATTTTTACATCCACCGTCTGCGCTGGGTCTGGGAGGCGTTCACGCGCCTGCACGAGGCCCGTCGGCCGATTGACCTGCTGACGGTGACCGATGAACTGGCTCGGGCCGGTCAGTTAGACGAGATCGGCGGGCCGGCTTTTTTAACTGGCCTGATCAACCGCGTGCCCACCTCGCTTAACGCCGAACATTACGCGCGCATCGTCGAAGAGCACTCCGTGCGGCGCAAGATGATCGCCGCCGCCAATCGCATCGCCTCGCTGGCCTATCAAACGGAAGCCAGCCTGGACGAGATCATGGGGGAATCCGAAAAAGCCGTCTTTCAGGTGAGTGAACGGCGTCTGCGCCATGAGTTGCGGCCGATCCGTCAGGTGCTCTCGGAGTACTATGACCGCATTGACGAACTCTCGCAGCGTCCCGAAGAATTCCAGGGCGTGCCCACGGGCTTCATTGACCTGGACCGTCTGTTGAGTGGGATGCAACCCTCAGACTTGTTGATCATCGCCGGCCGGCCCGGTCAGGGCAAGACCGGTTTCCTGCTCTCGGTGGCCAAGAACGCAGCGCTGACTCACAAGAAGCGGGTGGCCATCTTTTCCCTGGAAATGTCTAACGAACAGGTGGTGCAACGCCTGATCGCCCAGGAGACCGGGATCGATGCGCAACGCCTGCGCACCGGCAAGTTGACCCAGGACGAATGGCCGCTGTTCACCCACGCGATCGAGGTGTTCTCCGATGCTCGCATCTTTCTGGACGATACGCCGGCCATCACTCCCCTGCAATTGCGCACCAAGTGTCGTCGCCTGCACATGGAATTCGGGCTGGACCTGATCATTCTGGATTACATCCAGTTAATGGGCGGAGACCAGCGCATGGAAAATCGGGTTCAGGAAGTATCCTACATCTCCCGCCATCTGAAGATTTTGGCCCGCGAGTTGAATGTGCCGGTGCTGGCAGCGGCGCAGTTGAGCCGGGCCGTGGAACAGCGCACCGATAAACGACCGGTGCTTTCTGATTTGCGCGAGAGCGGTAGCCTGGAACAGGATGCCGACGTGGTCATGTTCATCTATCGCCCTGATCAGTACGAGAAAGATACGCCCAGGAAGAACATTGCCGAGATCATCGTCGCCAAACATCGCAACGGGCCGGTGGGCAGTGTAGAACTGGTCTTCCGCAGCGCGCTGGCCAAATTTGAGAATGCCGCCACAAAATATCTATCAGTCGAGGAGGGGATGTGAAGCGGCAGGGCTTTCGCCTGCCTCACAACAGGCAGTATAGGGGGATGGGTGATTCCGCAGGCACTCCTCTGCGGAAGGGTTCCTTCTGGATGTGGCCATCTGGTGAGGTGGCAAGAGCCGCTCATGCACCCAGGGCGCCAGGCGAGGGGCAGGGATTGCTGACCCTCTCTCTTCTCCGTGGAAATCGCTTCCGAAGACCAGGGGGGCTGTTGGGGTAGAGTGGAGCGGCGCCGTTGCCAGACTTGTCTGTGGGGTGATTTCGGGTATACTCGTTCCTGGAGATTGCTTTTCAGGAGTCCCCTGCAAAAATGAACCACCGAGTATACGGAGACATGGAGTTACTCTGTGATCTCGGTGGTAGAACACCCTTTTTGCATCAGAAGAAATGGAGGATCGCTCTTTGTCCGGGAGTTCGTTGAAAGCCTTTGGGGGGTTCTCGTCCAGTGAGACGTTTGTCCGCGTGCCGGAGACGTTCTTTCGCCAGGTGTTGCCCCAGGTGGACGATCTGGAGGAGTTGCGGGCTACGCTCTATGCTTTCTGGTTGGTAGAACGTCTGGAGGGGCCCATTCGCGGCTTGCGGCGGGAGGACTTCGGCGCGTTCGCTACGGGGTTGGAAAAGGCCGTGGAGCGGGGTAGCCTGTTACGGGTCCAGACAGAAGCGGGAGAGTGGTTCTTCCTGAATTCGCCGCGCGGCCGCGCAGCGGTGGAGGCGATCCGCCGCGGGAGTGTGGATCCATCCCGCCTGGAAGCAGTCCCGCTGGTGGAACGATCCAATTTGTTCGTCTTGTATGAACAGCATATCGGCCCGTTGACTCCTTTGATCGCCGACCGCCTGCGCGAGGCTGAACGCGAGTATCCGGCAGCCTGGTTTGAGGAGGCGTTCGCGCTGGCCGTTGCCCGCAATGTGCGGAATTGGAAGTATGTCGAAGCAATCTTGAAGCGCTGGAAGGAACAGGGTAAACATGAAGGAGACGTTCGGAAAGGCACTCAAAAGGTGGTCCGACGGTATGGAGAGGACGAATTCGCCGAGTACTTCGATGAAGGCGCCCCTGGGTGATCCGAATTGTCCCCATTGCCACGGCATCGGCTATGTGCGCTATGATGTGCCCGTGGGTGATCCACGCTTTGGGCGGTTGGAGCCGTGTGTGTGCCGGGCCACGGAGATCGCTGAAGCGGCGCGGCAACGGCTGTTTGCGCTGAGCCGCCTGGAACGTTTGAGCCATTTGACATTTGAGAATTTTAACGTCCAGGGAAATCCCCAGGCGAAGTTGATCACGCCCCAGGATATGCAAAGTCTGCAAGCGGCAAAGGAGATCGCCGAGCGCTTCGCCCAGGACCCGCAGGGGTGGTTGCTGCTCGAAGGAGGGTATGGCTGCGGAAAAACGCATCTGGCGGCAGCCATTGCGAACTTTGCCGTGGCTCGCGGGATCCCTACCCTGTTTATCACCGTTCCGGATCTGCTGGATATGCTGCGCTTTGCCTTTCAGGACCCGGAAACGACCTTTGAAGAACGATTTGAGGAAGTGCGCAACGCTTCTCTGCTGGTGCTGGATGATTTTGGCACGCAAAATGCCACCGCCTGGGCCCAGGAGAAGTTGTTCCAGATCATGAATTATCGGTATATCAACAGGTTGCCCACCGTGATCACCACCAATCTGATGCTGGATGAGATCGAAAGTCGCATTCGTTCGCGCCTGCAGGATGAGTCGTTTGTAATCCATGTCCATATCACCGCTCCGGATTATCGCCGCCCGACCGAGACCAGTAATCCGGGCATTTCGATGCTCTCGCTGCCTGAAATCAAAGCGATGACGTTTCGCACGTTTGAGACGCGCGAGGATGAGATCGGACAGGAAGTGGTCACCACAGTGACGGTGGAGCGAGAAGATCGCTTTGGCAATAAGGTCAAGAGCAAGGAGATTTCGCGGGTCAAGGTGACTGAGGCCGATGTGACCAGTCTGCGGCGGGCGGTGCAGGCAGCCGTGGCGTTTGCCGAGGACCCGAAAGGCTGGCTGGTGTTGCTGGGGGAATCGTATTGTGGCAAGACGCATCTGGCCGCCGCCATCGGGAATTATCGTATCGCTCTGGGCGGGCAGGCTATTCTGGTGGAGGTGTTAGACCTGCTGGATTATCTGCGACAGACGTTTCGTCCAGCCTCAGACGTTTCCTTCGATCGCCGCTTTTACGAGATCCGCACCACGCCGTTGTTGATCCTGGACGATTTGAAAGAGAGTGGCACCAGTTCGGTGTGGGCCGAGGAGAAACTGTATCAGATTTTGAACTATCGCTATTATGCCAATTTGCCTACGGTGATTACCTCTACCCTGCGCCCGGACGAATTTGCAGTGAATTATCCGGGCCTGTGGAACAAAATCCTGGATGCCTCCAAAACCCAGGTGTATGTGATTGATATGCCTCCCTATCGGCGGGTGAAGAAGGTCCGGCGCCGGCGCAAGGAGTAGGCCTTCGGCGCGGAGTGAATGAGGGGGAGAAGGACAGAGCATCTCATGTAGAGATTTCCCTAACATTCCTGGGGAAAGGGTCAAACTTTTCCTGCTACTCTGGTTGCAGTGGGGGATAGAGAATAGAAGTGGCCTTTCTCACGATGTATGATGCCCCCCATTACCTTCGCCAGGCGCTCAAGCGAGGCGCCAGCGGATATTAAAAGGGCGGCGGATACCGAGTTGCTCCTGGCGATTCGGGCGGTTCTGCGGGGGGAAGGATATGTTCATCCCTCGATGACGTGCTTTTTGCTGGAAGATCTCCTCCATGACGCTTCTGCGGCGCCACGGGAAAACGCTTGGGAAAACTTGAGGGAACGGGAGTGTGAAGTGCTCAAGATGGTAGCGCTTGGTCATACCAGTGCAGAGATCGCCCGTCGTCTTAGCCTGAGCACGAAAACGGTTGACACCTATCGCGCCCGCGGCATGGAAAAATTAGGACTCCGCACCCGCGCAGCCCTGGTTAAGTTTGCTTTGCGAGAAGGGTTGATCCAGACGAAAGACGCCGTCCAGGACGGCTCTGAATAAGTTTTATGACCTGGTATGTCCTTTGAAAATAAAACGAATCGGCGTTCCCAGAAATCCGTATTCCTGGCGAAAGCGATTTTCCAGGTAACGGCGATAGGAGAAGTGGACCAGTTTGGGGTCATTCACATAGAATAGAAAGGTGGGAGGGTCGGTGCGAATTTGAGTGCCGTAGTATATTTTCAGGGCCCGACCGGCATGAGCCGGGGCTGGGTGTTCCTCTTGGGCTCGATGGAGAATCTGATTGACTTGAGAGGTCGTCAGGCGCACCAGTCGTTCTTCTTGAACACGAAGCGCCAGCGGCAAGACCTGGTTGACGCGCTGGCCGGTTTTGGCCGAGATAAATAAAATTGGGACGTAATCCATAAAATTCAATTCCTGGCGGATGCGTTCCGTGTACTGATTCATTGTGTGCGAGTCTTTTTGCACGGCATCCCATTTGTTCACCAGGACGATCACGCTCTTCCAGGCTTCCAGCACAAAACCGGCGATATGCGCATCTTGCGCGCTGATCCCGGCGACAGCGTCAATCACCAGCAGGACGACGTCGGCGCGCTCGATGGCCTTGAAGGCGCGCAGGACGGAATAGCGTTCCACGCCGGGATCGATCCGTCCCCGGCGGCGGATGCCGGCGGTGTCAATCAGCGTGATCGGCACGCCGTTATATTCCAGATGGGTGTCAATCGCATCACGGGTGGTGCCAGGAATCGGGCTGACGATGACCCGCTCCTCGCCTACCAGGCGGTTGAGCAACGAAGATTTGCCCGCATTGGGCTTTCCTGCGATGGCGATCTTGACCGAAGTATCCTCTTCTTCCTGGGAGGAGACCGGCGGGAAGGACTCCACCAGCGCATCCAGCAGATCACCGGTGTTGGTGCCGTGTAGCGCTGAGATGGTGTAGGGCTCGCCCAGGCCCAGTTCATAGAACTGGACGGCTGCCTGACGGCGTTCTTCGCTTTCACACTTGTTGACCACCAGAAAGATCGGCGGTCGGAAGCCCTCACCCTCTTTCCGTTGCATCCGTCGGAGCAAACCGGCCACTTCTCGATCCGGATCGGTAATGCCCTGGCTGCCATCCACCAGAAACAGAATGGCATCGGCCTCCTCCACCGCCATCAGCGCCTGACGACGGATTTCCTGGATGAATGCGGCGGAACCCACCGAAAGCGGGGTCTTGCCGCCGTGGGTGGGATCAATGCCGCCAGTATCTACCACGAAGAAGGAGCGACCGTTCCATTCCGCTTCTGCGACCAGACGGTCGCGAGTGGTGCCAGGCGTATCGTCTACGATGGCCAGGCGTTCGCCAATCAAGCGGTTGAACAGGGTGCTTTTGCCGACATTGGGCCGGCCTACCAGGGCAACAACCGGTTTCATGGGGCAGAGTCTCACTTACGAAGAAGGGGTTGCCGTTGCTTCCGGCACGGATACAGGTTGGATCTGGACCTCAACGGTGTTTGGCAAGATCGATTCTGCCACAATATTGGCCACTAACAGGTTAACCTGGGGATTGAGTTGATAGGTGCCTGGCTCAAGGCCAGTCACATCTACGATGACTTGAATATCCTGCAAAAGCAGGTTATCCAACAGCGGTGCTGGCCCGGAAAGGATCAGGTCCACTTCGGAGGGAAGGACCTGAGCGATGAATCCTTCCCCCAACCCGACGATGGTGATGGGGATTTTGGACAGAGTCAGGTTGCTTTGAATCGGAGAAATGGTGACGTTCACCTGAACCGTCTGTTCTCCAACGACGGAAATGCCCGGAGGCAGGTTGAGTGTCAGGCGGGTAGAGATATCTTCGCTGGCCCCGCTCAGGTCGAGAGGTTGGGTTTCCACTACGCCGAGCAGAGCGTGAACCAGTTCGGGGTCAGAGGAATACACTGTCACAATCGGTGGGAAGACAGACAGATTGGTGAGCAAATAGCCATCGGCCACCTTGCCTTTCACTATCACCTTGACGGCCACATCGCGGTATCCTCCCTGTTGTTTCACCGGGATCTCCACCATGACTGCACCGGGGTTCACGCTTAAGCCGCTAACCAGTTGGTTGGCTGATGTATACAGTTGCACATCCACAGCCTGTTTGATGCTTTCGCGAGTTCCACTCAGGTTTACTGTTACCCGAGCACGGGCAACCTGTTCGATCAGCGATTGAGCCCCCGAAACCAGGACTTCTGTTGGGGTCAACACGGGATCGCCGGCCTGATACCCGATGGCTGGCTGGCCGTTCAGGGTCAGAGAGACAGGAAACACGCGGGAGATCAACGGCTCCAGGGTGATCCTGAACTCAGCAGGGGAAACCAGCACCACCCGAGTCGGGCGCTCTGTGATCTGAACCTGGACTCTGACCAGGTGTTCGCCCATGCCCAGGCCGGAGAGATCCACCGTAGCGCGAACGGGTTTTTCCTGCGATTCCAGGCGCGCCCACACCGAACGCGGCGCGCGCAGGGTGACTTCCACCTGAGTCGGAATCTCTCCCAGCATCACCAGAGAAGGATCTTGCCCAATCCATTCAATCGGGATCGGCGTAGGAAATACCCGTTGCTCATCCGGATCGGTGGAGGTCACTGCCGAGATCCAGACGGCCAAAGCAAGCAACAACGACCAGAACACAGTCGAAAGATGTTGACGTAGCCAGGTCATTGTCTTTTCTCCTGCGGTGGAGGGCGGAAAAAAGACCCCAGGTATGACCATACACTGCGGGGAGAAGATTGCAATGGCCGGAAAAAGGCGTTGAGGATATTGGCCAATCGTTCGGCGTCCAGGCGCCGAATCATCCGACCACTATGGGCAACGGAGATCGAACCGGTCTCCTCAGAGACGACCACAGCAACGGCATCAGTCACTTCGGTGATACCCAGGGCCGCCCGATGACGCAGACCCATCTGGCGTTCAGGAGAGCGATTGAGAATCCCACTGGCAGAAAGCGGCATGACACAAGCCGCCGCCAGGATCCGCCCGTGGGCGATGATCACGGCACCGTCATGGAGAGGCGTGTTGGGATAGAAGATTTGCAGCAGCAATTCAGGTGTGACCATAGCATCCATGCGTACGCCACTCTCCATATAGGTTTCCAGGCGTTCCAGGCGTTGTAAGACGATCAGGGCTCCATGTTGACGGGCTGAAAGGCGGGCGGTTGCGTTGACGACCGCCTGGATCATCTGTTCTATCTGGTTCTCCGAAAGTTTGCCGCTTGCGGAGAGAAACGAGCCGGCTCGCCCCAGACGTTCCAGGGCGCGGCGGATCTCTGGTGCGAAGACTACCGGAATCGCCAGCAACAAGGCGGGCAGAGCATTGCGCAACAGCCAGGAGAAGGCTGGCAGGGAAACCAGACTGGTTAACAGAGCCAGGGCGACGAACAGGAAGATCAGGCCGCGTAAAAGCGACGTGGCCTGCGTCTCGCGAACATTGTAAAGCAGGCCAAAGAACACCGCAGCCACCAGCAGAATGTCCAGGACACTCAGCCAGTTCAGGCGTTCAAAGACAAACAGGAAGTTGCTGAGGATGTCGGTCACGTTGAGCGAAGAGAACAGGCCGGAGCGGGTATCTGCGGGTGTGGCTTCCTCTGTGGGGCTTTTGGGCGTTCTGGGGCGAGAGTAAACTCACATCGAGTGGGAAGTCAAATGGGCCGCAATACCCGGTCTTGTCGCAGTTGTTTGAAGTACATGATGGTGCCCGGTGGCATCGATTCCAGGGCGGCATCTTGCCAGGCCTGCACACCCAGGGTTTGAGGGGTGCGTTGTTCATATCCCAATTGTTTCCACAGACCCACGTGTTGAGCCAGGCCCGGAGGCACGAAGACCAGCGAGGCCTCAGCCTGGAGTTCCTGCGAAGCGCGTTCCACTTCTTGGAGCAGCGCACGGATAGCGGGAGCGGGATCCACGCTGGGGTCGAGGAACAGATCGGTGCTGCGGGCCACCAGGTTTTCCACCTGCCAGCCGATCAGGCCGATGTATTGATCGCCGGCCTTCAGCAGGAGATAGGCTTTGTCTCCGAAGACGGCCATTACTTCGGCAGCAGACATGGGTTGTTTGCCTTTGCTGAAGGTGGTGATCAGATCGGCAATGGTTTGCGCATCCCGTGGGCGGCCGCGTTGCACAGTTAACTGATCGGATGTGGTTCTGGTTGCCTGGGTTGGCGCTGGGGCGGGCGGTTCGGTCATAGGGACGATTTGCTTCCATGCCTCGTTGACCTGCTGCCACAGGTCTTCAAAGGAGCCCGTGTTGCGCAAGACCACCGAAGCCGCTGCGATTTTCTGGCTTTGAGGCCCTTGCAGGCGGATTCGTTCCAGGGCTTGTTCACGAGTCATGCCGCGTTTACGCACCAAGCGTTCGATCTGAAGTTCTTCGGGCGCGTAGGTCACCCAGATGGAGTCACATAGAGAACGCAATTCGCTTTCCAGCAGTTTGATGGCTTCGATGACGATCACCTTCTGGGTGGCTCGTTTGATCAGGAACACCGTTGCCTGTTCCACAACCGGGTGGATGATTTGCTCTAATTGGGCCAGGGCCTGGGGATCGCGAAAGACGACGTTTCCCAGGCGAGTCCGGTCAATTTCGCCATTGGCGTCGAGGATCCATTTGCCAAACAGGTCAATGACCGCCTGGTAAGCAGGCGCCCCTTTTGCCATGGCACGATGGGCGAGCGAGTCGGCATCAATGGTGTAGGCGCCCAGATGTTCCAACATGCGTCGCACCACGCTTTTGCCGGTGGCGATGTTGCCGGTCAGACCAATGATGTATTTGCCAGGCCACTTACTCACAGGTTCGCGCTCCGGGAGGGGGTAGGGAGTGCCAGGATGTTCTTATTTTACTTGAAAAATGGATGTGTCCCAATTGTGTCGGGATTTTGGGGACGAGTCAGGCGGTAGAGGGGAATGCGGCCCAGGTCTCTTTCCAGGCGTCTTTGCCACTCATGCTTCAGGGGCCAGGCCGGGATTGTCTCCGTTTGAGCGGGTCATCTGCATGGGAAGCGGTGGGGAGGACCGCCGTTCCCTCTCGATTTTACCCCAACATCCCCCCTCCACCATGCTCCCCCCTCCCCCGACGTTTTTGGGACACACCCTGAAAAATAGCGTAGGGCTTTTCAAAATTCTACTCTTTGGGCCTTTCTTACAGTTGCTGTGACTCTCAGTCACATAAAATTGTACCGCCGACCTATGGTCGGCACACTGCCAGGCAAAGCCTGGCGGTACAAAAAGAGATGGAACATTAAATCTTTGAAAAGCCCTGCTGAAAAATAGCGCTTATTGACTTTCTTCTCTGATCGCAGTATGATACAAATGCTCCAGGCTGATCGGGCGATCGCGGGTCCGTGTTGACGGGCTCGAGGAAAGTCCGCACTCCGCAGAGCACGGCGTCGGGTAGCACCCGGGGCGGGGAAGCCTCGTCAGCGGGGCTAACCTGCCGGAAGAGGGCCACAGAAAACAGACTGCTCTTCTCCCGCTCTGGGAGGGGAGCGAGGGTGAAAAGGTGGTGTAAGAGACCACCGGCATCCGTAGCAATACGGATGGCCAGGCAACCCCCGCCGGGAGCAAGGCCAAGCAGGGACGATACCGTCTGCGGACGGGAGGAGGCTGCTCGTCTCCTGAGGTGCGCCTCGACGGTGGGTGAGGCGCCAGTCCCGGGTAGGCCGCTGGAGCGGCGCGGTAACGCGCTGCCTAGAGAGATGATCGCCCAGGCAGGGGTGCAATTCCCCTGCTGGACAGAATGCGGCTTATAGATCGGCCGGAGCCCGATAGCGCAAGAGTCCTCTTGCGCTATTGCGGTTTAAAAGCCCTGGTAGACAAACGTGACCACGTTGGCCTGCGGCCCCAGAAAGAGCAGCAGCAACCACAAGGCGATGGTCAATCCCCATGCCTGGGCCCGTGGCGACCAGTGCAGGAAAAAGGCCTGGCTGGCATGATGCGCTTCCCGCCGATCCAGCCAGAAACTCAGGGCTATGGCCAGGAGCAAATCGGGGAGATGAAGCGGCAAGGTGAAATGGAAGGGACCGCGCACCAGACCTTGCAGGTAGAGAAGCCCTGTCTGCAGGCCTGGGGCGGCAAAGAGGGCAAAGGCCAGAGTGACCAGGCTGGAAATGATCAGGGCGGGGAGGATGGTCTGCAGGGACCGGGGGAGGGCTGGTAGACGTGGTTTGAGCCCTTGCTCGCCGATCAGGTAGAGCCCGTGTAGCGCTCCCCAGGCGATCATGGCCAGGTGGGCACCATGCCAGAATCCACTGGCCAGCATGGTGATCAGCGGTGGTATCAGGACGGCCAGCGTAGATCGGCGATGCTGCAGAAGCCAGCGACGCAGAGGAAAGAAAATGTAGTCGCGCAACCAGAACGACAGGCTGATGTGCCAGCGCGTCCAGAAATCGCTGAACGAGGTGGCAAAAAACGGTTGACGGAAGTTTGGGCTGAGTTCGATGCCCATCAGGGCGCTCAGACCCTGTACCAGGGAGGTATAGCCGGCGAAGTCGTTGTACAGGCTGACGGTGAAGACGATCAGGCCGAAGAGTTTGTCGGGCGAAGAAAAGGAAGAGGGGTCAGAAAACAGGTTCGGGGGAAGGAGGAGGCGCAGTCGGTCGGCGATGACCACCTTGCGGATCAGGCCGATCAGGATCAGTCCCAGGCCGCGGGCCAGGGTAGCGCCCTGGAGGGGCCGATCCGCCCGGAGTTGGTCCAGGAAGCGAGCGGGACGTTCGATCGGGCCAGAGAGCAGTTTGGGGAAGTAGGCCAGGTAGAGGGCGAAGTCCACCAGATCGTCCGCCGGTCCGCTCTGACGGTGATGTCGATCAACCAGGTAGGCGATGGCCTGAAGGATGTAGAAGGAGAAGCCGACCGGCAGAAGCAAAGCCAGGGTTTCGGCCGGCAAGGGAAGCAGGCGCGTGCCATAAGGGCCGCTAAGCCCCTTAAGAGCCGAGAAGGCAGTCAGGTTGAAGAGCAGGCCAATCCATAACCAGCGGCGCGAAGTGACTCGTTGCCCTACAACGTAGTTGACCAGGGTGACTACGGCCAGGGCCAGGGCGTACTTCCAGGATAGGGTGACGTAGAAAACGTAGGAGGCGATCAGCAGCCACAGGTTCTGGGCTTTGCGGTTCAGCAAGAGGTATACGATCAGGGTGACGAGGAAGAATAGCAGGAAGGGAACCGAGAGCAGGGACATGGGGGACCTTAGCGAAAGAGGGAGGCCTGTTCGGCCATCTGTTCACCAAGCCAACGGCTGAAGAGAATGGCGCCCTGGTGGTTCAGATGCATCCAGTCGTACCAGCAGGATCGGGGGATCTGGCGAGCGAGGGATTGGCTTTCCCACCAGGGGATGTGATGGGCGTTGAGAATGTCCAGCAAGGGGGGCAGGTAGGAACGGGTATATGCCTCCCAGGATTCGGCATCGGCGCCTTGCGGGTCATGGTAGCCCGGCCCTTCCAGCACAATCAGCGGGATGCCCGAATCGGATAAGGCCAGCAGGGTTTGCAGGGCCTGGCGTGGACGGGGATCGTTCCAGGTGGCACGCAGGCGCTCCGGGTCCAGGATCAGGTTTTGGGGTGGGTAAGGATGGCGCTGTCCGGAGGCCAGTTGAGCGCCCTGGGGGGTGAGGGAACGGGTTTCTTCAAGTTGTTTGAGGCGATTGGGCAGCACCAGCCAGTAGCGCCAGGCCCAGTAGTAACGATAGGCGTAGGAATGGTGGAGCAGCCAGCCTTCCAGGGAGGGAGTCTGGCGGTAGGTGAACCAGGGGGTTTCCAGCAGGTAGTCTACGTTGGCGATGGGGTCGTAGAGGTCGCGCGGGATCAGGGTGTAGAGAATCAGGCGAGGGCGAATGTGCGGCAGCAAGGCTTCGATCAGGGCCGCGCCGGTTTCTACGGTGAGGGCCGGCAGGCCCAGGTTGAAGCAGTGAATCGTCTCGCCCGTCCGCTGGCGATAGGCTTCTTCCACCAGCGCCGGGTCAATGTTGGAGTTCGCCACGGAACTGCCCACGAACAGGCAATCCAGCCGGCCGACGCGGCGGGTATACGCTTCCAGAGCGTGGATTTTGGCCTCCAGCAGGAAGTTATCTGCCCTGAGCGAGGCAGGAGGGAGGAAGCCTTGCAGAGGAGAGCGGCTCACTCTCTCTATCCCCAGGATGACCAGCAGGAGGGTGAGCACAAAGCGGGTCAATCCCCGCAACAGGGGTGAGTGGGGTGAGACGGGGGGCAGAGAGGGGCGGGAGAGGATCGGCAAGGTTCACTCTCGGTGCACATCGTGGGGTTTGGATTCGCGCATGCCGGCTGGGGTGATCTCGATGAATTCGGCGTTTTCCTGCAGTTCTCGAATGGTGCGAGCGCCGCCATAACTCATGCCAGAGCGCAGGCCTCCCACCAGTTGATGCAGGATTTCGCTGACGTGGCCGCGATAGGGGACGACCGCCTCTACTCCCTCTGGCACCACCTTCGACCAGTCTTCCGGGTCTTCGGCAGATTCGTCTTCCCCACGCTCGGCGCGACGGCGACTCATGGTGGCTCCCAGCGAGGCCATGCCGCGCACGACTTTGACCTTGGCGCCATCCCGCAGGACCGGGGCACCAGGGGCTTCCTCACAGCCGGCAAACAGGCTACCGATCATCACGGTTTCGGCGCCAGCCGCCAGGGCTTTCACCAGGTCGCCCGAGGTACGTATGCCCCCATCGGCGATGAGGGGGACGTCTCGTCCGGACTCTTTGACGCCCTGGACGCTATCCATAATGGCGGTCAGTTGGGGGACGCCGAAGCCGGTCACGATGCGAGTGGTGCAGATCGATCCGGGGCCGATGCCCACTTTGATGGCGTCGGCGCCGGCTTCGGCCAGGTCACGCGCCCCTTCCCGGGAGGCGACGTTGCCGGCGATCAGTTGGGCTTCGGGGAACGCACGGCGCAGGTCTTTGAGCATCTGGATGCAATGATCAGCATGGCCGTGGGCAATGTCAATGACGAGCACGTCGGCGCCGGCTTCGAGCAGCGCAGCGGCGCGCTCGCGCTCCCCATGGGTCACCCCTACGGCGGCGCCAACGCGCAGACGCCCCTTTTCATCGGTGGTGATGTTGGGATGTTGGGTGAGTTTGATGAGATCGCGCGCGGTGATCAGTCCGACCAGTTTGCCTTCTCGATCCAGCACGGGCAGTTTTTCAATTCGATGCTGATAGAGCAATTGGCGGGCCTGTTCTACGGTCACATCGGGGGGAGCGGTGATCAGACGTTCGCGGGGGGTCATGGCCTGGCGAACGGTGAGGAGGGAGGAAGGGGCCAGCATCAGGTCGCGTTGGGAAATCAGCCCGGCCAGTTTGCCGTTTTCGTCGAATACGATCAGCGCGCCGACTTTGTATCGATCCATCATGGCGCGTGCCTGTTCCAGGGTGGCTTCAGCCTGGATGGTGTAGGGGTTTTCGATGATGAATCCCTGGGCCCGTTTGACGATTTTGACTTCCTGTACCTGCCGTTCGATGGTCATGAAGCGATGCAAGACACCCATCCCTCCGGCACGAGCCATGGCAATGGCCATGCGTGACTCGGTGACTGTATCCATATTCGCGCTCAAGATGGGAATATGCAGGCGAATTGACGGCGTCAGGCGAGTGGAGGTATCCACGTCCTGACGGGAGGCGATGGAGGAACGGCGCGGGACCAGCAGAACGTCGTCAAACGTCAAACCTTTGGTCGGTCGAATGTACATAGGTCACTCCTTTGCCAGTAGAGAAGACCGGCGCATGGGATTCAGTCGGGCATTCCAGCCGGTTTGATGTCTTTCAAGTTTAACTGGAAGGTGCTGCGGCCGTTGTATTCGTTGATCTCAAACGTATACAGGATATCCACCTGTTGGGGCAGATCGGCGGCTTTCTCGCCCAATCGAAAACCGATGGCATCAAAGGTGACCCGTCCATTGGTCAGGGTGAGTTTCAGGTGTTTTCCTTCAGAGCCCACCAGGCGTTTGCTGGTGATTTTGACGTGGCGCGAGACGAAAACCGCTTCCGGGTTGCCGTAGCCGGTGGGTTGCAAGCGTTCCAGATAGCGGAACAGGTCAGGGGTAAGGTGAGAGAGCGACACTTCGGCGTCGGCGATCAGCCGTGGTCGCAGATCGCGCTGGCTCAATTCGCGATGGGCGATGTGGTGCAGGCGTTCGATCAGCGCCGGCAGGTGTTCGTTGCGGACGGTGAAACCGGCTGCGGCGGCGTGTCCGCCGTGGCGCACGAGCAGATCGGCACACTCGTCCAGGGCGTGGGTGATGTGGAATTCGGGGATGGAGCGGCACGAGCAACGGGTGGTTTCCTCGCCATACTGCCCGACGATGGCCGGACGGTAGTGGGTTTCCACCAGGCGGGAAGCCGCCAGACCAACCACACCGTGGTTGAAGTCGGGGTGCACGGCGAAGAGCAGGAGAGCATCTTCTTGGCCGTGCAGGGCCAGGGCTTCGGCCTGCATCTGGATTTCGCGGGTGAGCCGTTGTCGCTCCAGGTTTTGCTGGTTGAGTTTGAGGGCCAGGTCGCCGGCTTCGTGCACGTCGGGGGTGATCAGCAGCCGAAAGGCGGCCAGAGCCGATTCCAGCCGGCCGGCAGCATTCAGGCGAGGGCCAAGCACGTAGCCGATGGTCTGGGCGTTGACCTGCTTGAGGGTCACGCCGGCCACGTTGGCCAGAGAGAACAACCCCTGGCGGGTGGTCTGGCGGAGTTGTTCCAGGCCGCGGCGTACCAGGGTGCGGTTTTCGCCATTCAGCGGCGCCAGGTCGGCCACCGTGCCCAGGGCCACCAGGTCGAGAAAGGTCGGCAACAGACGCTGAGCCCGCTCGCCGTAGAGGCTGGCCAGGGCTTCGGCCAGTTTGTAGGCGATTCCCACACCGGCCAGGTATTTTTCGGGGTAAGCATCGCCTGCCTGTTTGGGGTTGAGCACAGCCAGGGCGTTGGGCAGGGCGCCCGCGGGTTCGTGGTGATCGGTGATGATCAGGTCCAAGCCCAGTTGGCGGGCGTGGAGGGCTTCTTCCACAGACCGGACGCCACAATCAACCGTGATCACCAGCCGCACGCCCTCCCTGGCCAGGGCGGTGAGGGCTTCTTTGTTGAGTCCATATCCCTCGTCGAAGCGGTTGGGGATGTATTCGCGCACCTGGCCTCCCAGAGCGCGCAGGAATTCCACCAGGAGCACGGTGGCGGTTACGCCATCCACATCATAATCGCCGTAGATTGCGATGGGTTCGTGCTGCACCAGGGCGAGTCGAATCCGCTCTACGGCCTGGGCCATGCCGGTCAACTGAAAGGGATCGGCATCAAACGACAGTTCGCCATGTAAGAAGGAGTGCGCTTCTTGCGGCGTGACCAGGCCACGATTGAAGAGCACCTGCCGCAGGATGGGCGGATACATGGCCAGTGCCGCATCGGCTTCAGGCGACAGGCGCGGTTGGATGATCCAGCGGTTCTTGTGGTGAGGGGACATGGTGTGGAAGGTTACCTGTTACGCTCAGAATTACGTGGTGAAGCGGTGGGGAGTATAAACGGGGAAGGGGGAGATGACAAGGATAAAGAAGGTCAAACACGCTTGACATCTTTTCCTCTCTGCATATAATCGCCTTCAACAACGCAGAAAGAGCGCGCAGAGACAAGTACCTGGGCAACGGTTCAGAGAGTCGCCGGTCGGTGAGAGGCGATCCGCCAACCAGCGAAATCCCCTCTGCCTTTCTCGCCCTCGCAGGTGTAGCCCGTGGCTACAGTAAGAGGGACGGAAGCGCCCGTTATCGCGCCCTCGAGGTGATCCTGCTGGCCGTTCAAGAAGGCAGGATCACGAAAGCAGGTGGCACCACGAGACGCCCCCTCGTCCTGCTCGGACCGGGGGCGTCCTTAATTCCCCTGCGCCAGCAGGGAGACCTGGAGGTGGATCGTGATCGATATCAATCTGATTCGGGAAACCCCTGAAGTGGTTCGGAAGGCCCTGCGGGATCGCCAGGCGGATCCGTCGGTGGTGGACGCTGTGCTGACATTGGATGCCCGACGACGTTCGCTGATCGGACAGGTGGAGGCCCTCAAGGCGGAGCGCAACGCCGTCTCGAAGGAGATCGGCCGGATAAAGGATCCGGCCGAGCGTCAGGCGCGAATCGAAGCGATGCGTCGGGTGGGAGATCAGATTGATGCCCTGGATCGGGAAGTGGCCACGGTGGAGGAGGAATTGAAGTCCCTGCTTTCTACTCTGCCCAACCTCCCTGATCAGCGCGTTCCTTATGGCAGGGATGACAGCGAAAACGTGGTGGTCAAAACCGTCGGCGAACCGCGCGCCTTCGATTTCGAGCCGAAACCCCATTGGGACCTGGGGCCGGCCCTGGGGATCATTGACTTTGAACGCGGGGTGAAGATCACCGGTTCCCGTTTCTACGTCTTGAGCGGGGCCGGCGCACGCCTGCAGCGGGCGTTGATCGCCTGGATGCTCGATCTGCATATTCGGCAGGGATACCTGGAGAAGTACCCTCCCTTTATGGTGCGGTCGGCTACCGTCTATGGGGCCGGGCAACTTCCCAAGTTTGCCGATAATCTCTACAAGGATCATGAGGAAGACCTGTATTTCGTGCCCACGGCCGAGGTGCCACTGACCGGCCTGCACATGGATGAGATTCTGGAGGAGGCTGATCTGCCTCTGCTCTACACCGCCTATACTCCTTGCTTTCGCCGCGAGAAGATGAGCGCCGGGCGCGATGTGCGCGGGATCAAGCGCGGTCATCAGTTTGATAAGGTAGAAATGTACATCTACTGCAAACCAGAAGAATCCGAGGCGATGTTACAGAAAATGCTGGCCGATGCTGAGGAGACCTGCGCTCTGTTGGGCATTCCCTATCGGGTCAAGCAGTTATGCACCGGCGACCTGGGGTTTGCTTCGGCCATCACCTATGACCTGGAGATGTGGGCGCCGGGGTGCAATGAGTGGTTGGAGGTATCCTCGGTCTCCAACGTCACCGATTTTCAGGCGCGCCGCGCCAACATCAAGTATCGCCCGGCCGATGGCGGCAAGGCGCGGTTTGTCCACACCCTCAATGGTTCAGGGTTGGGACTGCCGCGCACCCTGATTGCCGTCCTGGAAAATTACCAGCAGGCCGATGGAACGATCGTGGTGCCTGAAGTCCTGCGTCCCTGGATGGGTGGGATCGAGATCATCCGTCCCGAACGATGACTCAACGATAATCCTGCTCGACTCAAGGCATGTGTTCGGCAGGTGAGTGGCTTTGGGAGCGATTCAACGCTGGCCGACCAGGGGTAAACTCTTGAAAACGCCCTGATCGGGTCCGGCTGGTGCCTGGATGGCGATTCGCCTGACAGAACATGCAATTCTGTCATGAAAGTACCATTCTTGATGGGATAAACTGGATTAAAATCTAGTCACTCCGATTATCCCAGGCTCTGGCGGTTAATGTAGCCGCTGGATCTCATCTGCCAAACCTGGATCGCTGTCCATGAACCTTTTCTTGCGACAGAAACTTTCTGTAGATTCCGTTCTGCAATTCCTTGCTGTGATCTATCAGGGGGCCGCCGGTATAGCGGTTCTGCTCTCGCTGATCTTTGCTGTGCGCTGGTTGCGACTGCCGTTTTTGGGAACGTTCCTGGAACCGGTCATGATGCTCAACCCGGTGGGCCCTGAAACAGGCGAAGGCTGGCCATTACATCATTTGCGCAGGCCGCGAGAGCAGTTGATCGCCGTCAATGGCGTGCCGGTGCGTTCCTTTGCGGAGATCGAAAAAGTGTTGCGGGGCACAGTGACCGGAGAGATCCCCACTGCGTTCGGTTTCCTGCCTGGAGAGACCATTCCGGTCACCCTGCGTCAGGTGACAGGTGGCGAGATACGCACGCTTTCGATCACCCTGGAAAGTTTTTCGGTCCAGGATCAGATCACTTACCTGATCATTCCCTTTTCGATTAGCGTTTTCTTCCTGATCCTGAGTGGGTGGATTTTCGTCCTGCGGCGAACCGACCCGGCCGGGCGAGCCTTCGCCCTGTTTGCTTCATCGCTGGGGCTGACCACCGGCTTGCTCTTCGATGCCCTGACCACTCACGTCTTTTTCCCGTTCTGGGTGCTGGGGATCGCCATGACTGCCGGGGCGTTGATCAATCTGGCTATGATCTTTCCCCAGGAATTTCAACCGGCCCTGCGCTATCCTTATCTGCGCTGGATGGGATACGTGATGGGGTTTGTCCTGGCGATCAATGTCTATACCACGCTGGGAGACCTGGAGCATCCCCTGAGACATGGTCGGGCGATGGAATGGATGTATCTGTTTGTCGGCCTGGCTGGTTTGCTCTATGTAGGGATCAATTTGTACTACGCTCGTTTTGCTTCGTCGCCGGTGATCAAGTCTCAAGCCAGGACCATCGTTTTGGGCGCGATCCTGGGGTTCGGCGCCCTGATCGTCTGGGGAATCACCGATTTTCTGGCGCCTCGTTTCGATCTCTCGTGGCGGTTGCCGTTTACGGTCTGGTGGTTAGTGCCTCTGGTGCTTTTCCCGTTTTTCCTTGGATACACCATTCTGCGTTTCCGCCTGATCCAAACCGATGCCTGGATGCGCCAGGGGCTCTTGTATAGCCTGCTGACGATACTGGTGATCAGCGCGTATGGATTGCTGGTGAGCGGCCTGAACCTGATCTTTGAGGAAAGCCTGGAGCAGCTGTCTGGTTCTCACTGGTTGCTGGCAGGGCTGGCGTTTTTGCTGGCGATTTCACTTTCCCCTTTGCAGCGCCGCCTGCAACAGATCGTGGATCAGACCTTTTTCCGCGGCCAGCAGGCCTATCTGAAGATCCAGCAGGAGTTTAACCAAAAACTGACCCACCTCTCCAGCCAGCGTGAGATCGCCAGTCTATTGCGCGAGACCCTGCAAACTACTCTGATCCCCGAGCAGGTTCACATCTACATCTATGAGCAGGAAAACGATCAGTACGTGGCTCTGCCTGGGTCAGATGGGCGCCCCACCAGCGATCTGCGCTTTTCGGGTTCTGGAGCGCTGGCTCAGTATCTCCAGCGTGAACGCATTCCTCTCTACCTGGATATGACTCATCTGCCGGCCACGTTCCGCGAGGAGGAAGTGCGCCTGACCATCTTGAAGGCCCGTCTGTTTGTTCGCCTGCCTGGCAAAGAACGTCTCCTGGGGTGGGTTGCCCTGGGGCCGCGTCTCTCCGGTCAGCCCTACACGCCTCAAGACATGAACTTTGTGGAGACTCTGTGCCAGCAGGCCGCGTTCTCGCTGGAACGGTTGCAGATTGTGGCGGATCTGGAACGCCGCGTGCAGGAGATGAACGCGCTGGCGCGAGTCTCCCAGGGAGTGAACATCACCCTGTCTCTGGATGACGTCCTGGAACTGATCTACGCCCAGACCACCCAGATCATTCCAGCCGCCGATCTGCATATCACGCTCTACCATCCTACGGGCCGGTACTACTATTATGCCTTCTGTGTAGAGAACCACGATCGCGTTGCCTCTAAAGAAAATGTGCCTCTGCCGCCGGATACTGGCCTGGCGCAGGATGTGATCCGCCGCGGCCGACCGCTGATCACCCAGGACTATCTGCGGGAGTGCCAGACCCGCGGCCTGCTCCCGGCCGAACAGGGCGTGTTTGCCTGGATGGCTGTGCCGCTCAACTCCGGGGCTGAAACCATTGGGGCTCTGAGTGTGGGCAGTCGCGATCCGATGATCACCTATACTCGCGGGCAACTGGACCTGTTGCAGAATATCGCCGACCAGACCACCGGTGCGATCGTGAAATCGCGCCTGCTGGCCGAGACCGAGCGACGCGCCCGCCAGTTATCCATGCTGAACGAAATCGCTCGCCAGTTGACCTCCACGCTGGAAACGGAGCCCCTGCTCAACCGTATCCTGGAAAATGCCGTCTCTATTCTGAACTGCGAAGCCGGCAGCCTGTTCCTGGTGGATGAGCAAACCGAAGAACTGATCTTCAAACTGGCGATTGGCCCGGTGGCAAGCGAATTGGTTGACAAACGCCTGCCCGCGGGAGTCGGGATTGTGGGGCGGGTGGTGCAAACCCAAAGCCCGGTCATAGACAACGATGTGCAACATTCTTCTGCCCATTATGTGACCACCGATCAGGAGACAGGCTTTGTCACCCGTTCTGTCCTGGCGGTGCCGCTGCTGGTTAAAGATCGGGTGGCAGGCGTGATCGAAGTGATCAATCGTCGGGATGGCATACCCTTCGATGAAGATGACCGTGACCTGCTCATGGCTTTCGCCGCCCAGGCTGCCGTTGCGCTGGAAAACGCCCGTCTGTATACCCTCACCGACCAGGAATTGGCCGCTCGTGTGGAGGAACTCTCGGTCATGCAACGGATTGACCGCGAGTTGAACGCCAGTCTGGACATCCAGCGGGCCATGCGGATCACGCTGGAATGGGCCATGCGTCAGTCAGGGGCCCAGGCCGGCCTGATCGGTATGGTAGAGGGAAACGACCACTTGCGCATTATGGCTCAGGAAGGCTATGGCACTCACCTTTCGGCATTCGCCGATTCTCTCATGCCCTTAGACTTGCCGGCTTTGCGCCAGGCGGTGGAGAGTGGTCAATTGCAGCGTCAGACTCTGGACCCGGCTATGGGCGGCAGCCTGCTGCCCGAGGCGCGTGACCAGATCGTCGTCCCGATTCGACGCGAGGCCCAGGTGATCGGCTTGATAGTGCTGGAGAGCACCCAGCGGGCCAGCGAAGATGTTTTCTTCCTCAATCGCCTGAGCGATCACGCGGCGATTGCCATTACCAACGCTGGCCTGTATAGTGAAGTGCAGATGGCCAATCAGGCGAAGAGCGAATTTGTCTCCCTGGTAGCCCACGAACTCAAGAACCCGATGACTTCGATCAAGGGATATACTGAACTCTTGCTCGGCGGCAAGGTCGGCCCCATCAACGAGATGCAGACCAACTTTCTGAACACCATTCGCTCGAACGTGGAACGCATGTCCACCCTGGTCTCAGACCTGAACGATATTTCCAAGATCGAAGCCGGCCGACTGCGACTGGAATTCCGCGCCGTGGACCTGAACGATGTACTCGACGAGGTACTCCGCTCCACCCGTCGCCAGATCGAAGAGAAGCGCCAGGTGGTGAATGTGCACCTGCCAGAATATCTGCCGCCGATCTGGGCCGATCGCACTCGCCTGGCTCAAATCCTGGTCAACCTGGTGAGCAACGCCAACAAATATACCCCCGAAGAAGGGCAGATTGTCATCGGCGCTGAGGCCACCTCCAATCGCTGGGATGTGGATGGGGCCGATCAGGTGGTGCACGTTTGGGTCAAAGACAACGGGATTGGGATTAGCCCCGAAGACCAGCCCAAGATTTTCCAGAAATTCTTCCGTTCGGAAGATTACAAGGCGCGCGAAGCCCCCGGCACCGGCCTGGGCTTGAGCATCACCAAGAGTCTGGTCGAGATGCAAGGTGGTCGTATCTGGTTTGAAAGCGAATTTCGTAAAGGCACCACCTTCCACTTTACTATACCCATTGCGGAAGGATAGCAGCGACTATGGCACTTCTGACGGCTGTTGGACACGCACAGGCACTGGATGGACGCGAGGCCGCCTTGCAGGCTGCGCACGCAGCGCTGAATCGTCTGGGGAAAACCTCTCCCCATTTTGGGATCGTGATCGCTTCTTATCAATATCCGGCCCGCGAGGTCATGGGAGGGGTCTCCAGCCTGGTGGGAGATGTACCGCTGATCGGGTTCAGCACTCCAGCCGGCCTGACCCACGAAGGCCTGCACGCTCACTCCGTGGTCGTGGCCTTGTTCGGTGGTGACCTGCGTGCCCAGGCCCACTGGCTGCCCGGCTACGCTCAAAGTGGACGTGAAACCGCTCATCGCCTGCTCCAACTGGCCGCTGGCGACGCCGCCCATCGTTTCCTGCTGTTCTTTGCCGATGGATTCAACGGCGATGCGGAACAACTGTGTAACTATCTGGTCGACCTGCCTGTGCCCGTCTCTGGCGGACTGGCCAGTGGAGATGTGCACAGCGGCAACAACTACCAGATGACCGCGGCCTATGCCGGCATGGGAGGGCTGGCGGCGGCGCTGCTACGCGGCGCCTTCAAGGTCGGATTTGGCTATTCCCACGGCTGGGAGGTGGTAGGATCCCAATTTCGCATCACGCGCTCGCGCGGCTTCTGGGTGCGCACCCTGGATGGCCGCCCGGCCTCAGAAACCTACGCCCAACTCTTCGGGCGACCGGCTCGCGAGTGGGCCTTTCCGCCTCTCAACTATCTGGTACGCCTGTATCCCCTGGGCATTGAGCAGGGCGATCAACCGCTGGTGCGCTCTCCGTTGCGGGTGGAAGCCGATGGCAGTTTTCGCCTGAACGCCCCGGTGCGCGAGGGGGTAGATGCTTACTTGATGGTGGGTGACCGTTTGGCCTGCTGGAACGCAGCGCAAAAGGCTGTTCAAGAGGCTCTCTTGCAACTGGAAAACGCCCGTCCGGTCTTTGCCCTGCTGCTGGTAGACCTGGCCTGGCAAATGCTCCTGAAAGCCTCACCGGGGATGGAGATCGCCGCCATTCAGGAGATCCTCGGAGCGGAAGTGCCCATCGCCGGTGGATATACCCTGGGGCAGATCACCCCGCCCGTCGTCCAGGGGGAATCGCCCCGTTTCCTCAATCAACATCTGCTGGTGATCCTGTTCGGCGAAACAACCTCGTGACTCTGCGGAACGAAGGTGGTTCTACCGCAGAGAGCACAGAGCACGCAGAGAGTTGAAAAAACTCTGTCCTCCCGGCGTGCTCTGCGGTTCGTGTTTGCAGTCGTGGAGACTCTCCAGCCTGTCCTGCGCACTTCATCCCACGATACTGATCATCTTTCCTTTGACGATGATCACCTTCTTCGGTTCGCGGCCCTGGAGGAAACGTTGCACCGCTTCGCGGGCCAGGGCCTGGGCGCGCAGGGTGGCTTCGTCGGCATCTGCCGCCACCAGCAGACGGTCACGCACCTTACCGTTGATCTGGATCGGTATTTCGATCATCTCTTCCTGTATGGCCTCCTCGTCTACAGTGGGCCAGCGTTGTAGATGGACGGAATATGGCTTGCCCAGGTGATCGGTCCACAGTTCCTCGGCAATGTGTGGGCAGACCGGGGCCAGCATCTTCAGGTAAATCTCCTGGGCTTCTTCCCATTCTGGCGTGCCGGCACAGCCGGCGGCGTGGGCCTCATACAGGTCGTTGAGCAGTTCCATCAGCGCCGAGACGATGGTGTTGAACTCAAAGTTTTCGAAATCGCTGGTCACCCGCCGCAGGGTCTTATGCACCTTGCGCCGCAGGGCACGACGGACTTCGGGGCTGGCGGTTGCCTGCGAAGCGGTCTGATCGGTGAACAGAGTCCACACGCGCCGTAGCCAACGGGCGGTGCCTTCGATCCCCTTCGAATCCCAGGGGCCGCCCTGTTCCCAGCGAGCGAAGAACATCAGATAGGCGCGCACCGTATCGGCGCCGTAACGCTCGACCAGATCGTCTGGCGCCACCACATTGCCGCGGCTTTTTGACATTTTACTGTGATCCTCGGCCAGCACCATTCCCTGATTGCGCAACTGCAACATCGGTTCGTTGCCTTTGGTAACGCCGATGTCGCGCATCGCTTTGTGGAAAAAGCGCGTATACAGCAGGTGCATGGTGGCATGCTCGCTGCCACCGGTGTAGGTGTCCACCGGCATCCAGTAGGCATATTCTTGCGGGTCAAAAGGCCCCTGATCGTAATCGGGGGACAGGTAGCGCAGGTGATACCACGACGAACACATAAACGTATCCATGGTATCCGTCTCGCGCTCGGCCGGGCCGCCACACACCGGGCAGGTGGTGTACTTCCAGGTGGGGTGGAATTTCAGCGGGGATTCGCCGGTGGGTCGCCATTCCACATCGTCGGGCAACAACACGGGCAACTGATCTTCTGGCACCGGGTTCCAGCCGTCTTTCTCGCAATAGATCATCGGGATCGGCGCGCCCCAATAGCGCTGACGGCTGATCAACCAATCGCGGTACTTATAATTCACGTCGGCCTTGCCGAACCCTTTTTCTTCCAGCCAGTCAATCACCGTCCGAATGCCGGGGTTCTTAAAGCCCTTTTCTTCGGTGATGATTGTCCCTGTGAGCGGTCCAGAGTTCACCATTCGCCCAGGGCCAGTATAAGCGGCCTGTAGTTCCCGGCCTTCCTCAGCGCCCTCGGGGCGGATCACCTCCACGATCGGCAGGTGATACTTGCGAGCGAACTCGAAGTCGCGCTCATCGTGGGCCGGCACGCCCATAATGGCGCCGGTGCCGTAGGTCATCAACACATAATCAGCGATCCAGATCGGCACGCGAGCGTTGTTCACCGGGTTGATGGCATATCCGCCGGTGAACACCCCGGTCTTCTCCTTATCGCGGGCCTCGCGTTGAATATCCGACTGGCGTGCTGCCTGATACTGATAGGCCTGCACGGCGGCGCGCTGCTCGGGCGTGGTCACCTTCTCTACCAGCGGATGCTCTGGGGCGAACACCATAAACGTCACCCCCCACAACGTGTCGGGGCGGGTGGTGAAGATCTGGAATTCATCCCCGGCCTCAGTTTTAAACGTCACCGTGGCGCCCTCGCTGCGCCCGATCCAGTTGGTCTGGGCGACCCTGATCGGCTCTGGCCAATCCAGTTCATCGAAGCGCAGCAACTCTTCGGCATAGTTCGTGGTACGGAAGAACCATTGCTCCAGTTCGCGGCGGATCACCGGCGTGCCGCACCGTTCACAATGGCGGTCTTCTCCCCACACCTGCTCGCGAGCCAGGGTGGTATTGCAGGTAGTGCACCAATCCACGGGCGCTTTCTTGCGATAAGCCAGGCCGTGCTTATACAACTGAATGAAAAACCACTGCGTCCACTTATAATACTTCGGGTCTGAAGAGATGGCCTCGCGCTGCCAATCGAACATCGCGCCCATACTCTTCAACTGCTTGCGCATGCGCTCGATATTCTGATAGGTGCGAATCTTGGGGTGAATGCCATCGCGAATAGCGGCATTCTCGGCGGGCAGGCCAAAAGCATCGAACCCCATGGGGAACAAGACGTTATATCCCTGCATGCGCTTATAGCGCGCCCGGGCATCTGAGGGGGTCATGGCGTACCAATGCCCGATGTGCAGATCGCCGCTGGGGTAGGGGAGCATGGTCAGGGCATAATGCTTGGGTCGGCTGTAATCGATCACCGAGCGATACAACTGATCGGCCTCCCAGCGGGCCTGCCATTTCTTCTCGATAACCCTGTGATCGAATTTCTTCATGGTTCTGACTGCCTCCGACGAACAGGATAATCTGGATACGATCTTCTGGACCAGGATGGACGCTACCGCCGCCCGGACCTTCTCGACCTCCCCGGCGGTCATCCTGGCCCTGAGCGGTTCGCGCCTCGCCTCCCACTCCCCCGACGCGGGGACTCGTTCCCCGAGCCGATCCTCCCCTGGGGGTAGACGAGACGCCCCCAATCCCAAACAAAAAATTCCTCCATCCACGCTGGGACGGAGGAACACTCCGCGGTACCACCCGGCTTACGCAGAGACTCAGACCCTTCTTGATCAAGGGCCTGTCTCTCCGCGTCACTCTTCATGCGCTAACGGGCATTCCCGTCGCCGGCTACCCGTGCTTCTCTGGAACACGCTCACCGGCGCAGTCTCTCCTGAGAGCCGCAGGCGAGTTCGGTCTTCTCTGGCATTCCCGTTGGATGCCGGGAAGGGCTTCCACCTCGCTCTCCCTTCTCGCTGCCGGGATGACCTACTACTCCTGCGATGACCTTTGCCTGTTCCTGTAGAGTGGACCCAGGGGGATTCGAACCCCCGACCTTCTCAATGCCATTGAGACGCGCTCCCAACTGCGCTATGGGCCCATGGGAAGGATACGGATTTGGCGGTGGCGATTCAGCCCTCCACCAGCCAGTGGACCTGAGGGGATTTGAACCCCTGACCTCCTCAGTGCGATTGAGGCGCTCTCCCAACTGAGCCACAGGCCCGTTGCCAGGGCGTTCCCCATTCTACCTGATGCGGTCAGGGATGTCAAGCCATTTTTTCACTGGTGTGCACGCAAATCTTGTCAGGAAACACCCGCCGCCTTCATCGCCAAATGCCGCAACGTCAAAAAAATCTACGCCATCTACGCCATCTGCGTACTCTGCGGATACCTCTGCGCCATCTGCCTAATCTGCCTAATCTGCGTAATCTGCGTAATCTGCGTAATCTGCGGATACCTCTGCGCCATCTGCCTAATCTGCCTAATCTGCGTAATCTGCGTAATCTGCGGATACCTCTGCGCCATCTGCCTAATCTGCCTAATCTGCGTAATCTGCGTAATCTGCGTAATCTGCCTAATCTGCCTAATCTGCCTAATCTGCCTAATCTGCCTAATCTGCCTAATCTGCGTAATCTGCGTACTCTGCGGATACCTCTGCGCCATCTGCCTAATCTGCGTACTCTGCGTAATCTGCGTAATCTGCGGATGCTTTTCTTCACCACTTGACCACTTGTGCATGCACACCTCTCAATCCCATCTTCGTGCTTCCGTGTCTCAGTGGTTCTCCCCCTCCGTGACCTCCTCCTCCCGCAGCGCCTCGCTCCAGCGCACTCCCTCGCGAGCCAGGAAATAAGCCCCCAGCGCGGTAGGCACGATCCACAGAGCGATGTGCAGGACCAGGGTGTATCCGGTGGCCAGGGCTTTATCCACGCCATAAGCCTGTAACACGGCGATGCCGGGTGTGTCGAAGGTGCCCACATAGCCGGGAGCCGAAGGCAGGGTGGTGGCCAGATTCACGATCCCGTTCATCAACATCAGAGCGAAGAACGAGACCTCAAAGGGAAACGCATGCATCACAAACCAGTATTTACACGTTTCCAGCAGCCAGATGACGACCGACGTGACAAAAACCATCCAGACATTGGCTGGGGAGCGCAACGAGGCCAGTCCGTCCAGGAATTTTGTCATCATCTGGATCAGGCGTTCTCGCAGCAGGGCCGGCACCAGGTGGGAGATCGCATAGGAAGCAATGCGAGCAGTTTGATGGGGAAAAGAAGCGGCCAACAGAAAAACCATCAGCGCCCCTGCAAAGGCCAGCGTTCCCCATATGGCCAGGGATCGCAGGTCACCGACGAAGCCCGAATCGCGGTTGATGCGTGCCAGTTCTGGCAGATTGAGAAACACAAACGCCAGCATCACCACCCCGTCGAAGACCCGTTCTACGATCACCGTGGCCAGCGAAGCCGAGATCGAGACCCCTTCTTTGCGCTTCAACACCACCGCTCGCAACACTTCGCCGGCTCGTGCAGGATAGATGTTGTTGCCCATGTATCCAATACACACGATGGGAAACATCCTGGAGGTGGCAATCGGTTGGATTGGTCGCAATAGATAGTGCCAGCGCCAGGCCCGTGCCCACACGGCCAGCAGGTAAGCCAGCACACCAGGGATCAACCAGCCATATTGAGCCGTTTGCAACGTCTCCCAAAACGCCGCCCAATCCAGGCCGCGCACTACCCAATACACAAAAACAAGGCTGATCCCCAGCCCGAGCCAGAATTGCCATCGTTTCATGGTGACGATTGTACCAGAAGAACATCTGCGCGTTTCCATGCTAAAATTGTGGGCATGGCTGGTCATGCTTTTCGTCGCCAGGCTCTTTTGTATGCGCTGGCATTTTCCCTGGCGTTGGGTCTACGCCTGGTTCGTCTGGGAGATCTGCCGCTCAACGATGTAGAAGCCCGTCTGGCGCTAGATGCCTTGCATGTTGCCTGGGGAGAGGAAGTTGCCCTCAGTTCCCATGTGGCCTATACCCATCTCACCGCCTTGCTCTTCTTTGTCTTTGGCGATAGCGATGTCCTGGCACGCTTCTGGCCGGCCCTAGCGGGGGCGTCTTTGACGTTGGTGCCGCTTCTCTTGCGACCCTATCTACGTCCACGGCCGGCGGTGGTGCTCAGTTTTCTCCTGGCGATAAACCCTGGCTTGGTAGCCCTCTCGCGGCAGGCGGGAGGCCCCATCCTGGCGTTGACCGCCTCCCTGCTGACGGTGGGATTCTGGCTTCGGCGCCGGCCAGACTGGAGTGGGGCCTGGCTGGCAGTGACCCTGCTTTCTGGCCCGGCCCTCTGGCATGGTCTGTTTGGTCTGATGCTGGCTGGCTGGCTATTTTCATTCACGCTGGCCCGTGTGCCGGCGCCGACCAACCCCGGTGAAGAGAAGCGATCAGTCTTCCCCTTTGGCCCGGCTCTGGGGGAGAAATCGTACTTGGAAGGCGGACGGTCCTTGGGGGTCACCTTTCTGGCTACCCTGTTTGCCCTCTCCACGTTACTGTTGCTATCTCCGCAGGGATTGAGTGCCTGGATGAATTCCCTGATTGAATATGGGCGTGGCTGGGTGACGCCGGCAGGGGTATCGGTTGGACAAATTGGCTTAGCCCTGAGCGTATATCCCCCGTTAAGCGTGCTCGCTGCCATAGCGGCCGCCATCCGCAGCTGGAAAGGAGGGAGCCCGCGCCTGATTTTTCTGAGTATCTGGACCGGGATCGCTCTGCTACTCACCCTGTTATATCCAGGCCGCCAGGTAGCGGATCTGGTCTGGGTGATGCTACCCCTGGACGTTCTGGCGGCTCACGAAATCGCCCGTCATCTGCGTTTGCCAACCCAGAGCCGCCTGGAGACGGTCGGGGTGATGGCGTTTACCGTGATTTTGCTGGCGTTCGCCTGGCTGGACCTGACCGCTCTGTATTGGACACCCATCCCCTCTGAACAGGCCGCCCTGCGCCTGATCTTGCTGCTCGGTGTGGTTCTGCTCCTGGCCATCTCGCTGACTCTGATGGGGTTGGGCTGGTCAAAGGAGGTGGCGCGCCAGGGCGCACTTGCCGGCGCAGGCTTGATGCTTGGCCTGTATACCCTGGGCACGGCCTGGGGAGCAACGGGTCTGCGCGACCCGAAAGCCGTAGAACTCTGGCACCTGGCCCCGCCCGTGGCCCAGGCCAGGTTGCTGGCCCAAACCGCCGACCAAGTCTCGCAGTGGACAACGGGGGATAGTCACCACCTGCCTGTGGTCCTCTATGGCGTGGATTCACCAGCCTTGCTGTGGACCTTGCGCCATCACCGGCCAACCATCGTCACTGCCCTGGGGCCTGCTCTGGCGCCAGAAATGGTGATCACCCCGGCCCAAAATGAGGTGAGGCTGGCCGCCGCCTATCGTGGCCAAGATTTCGTCTGGCGCCAGACGCCACTGTGGGAAGGGTTTCCAGCCTATGCGCTGCGCTGGATCACCTACCGTGACCTGCCGGTTGCCCCGGAAACAATCGTCCTGTGGGTGCGCTCTGACATGTTGGTCAGCGCCCGGCTTTCGCAGCCATAATTCCTGTGGAGGAAACGAATTTCATCGAATGACCCCGCCTTTGATCATCGCCATTGATGGCCCGGCAGCCTCGGGAAAATCTACGATTGGTAAGCGGATCGCCGAGGCGCTGGGATATTTGTTCTTCGATACGGGTGTGATGTATCGCGCCGTGACCTGGCTCGCCCTTCAGCGCGGCATCGATCTGCACGACGAGAGGGCGGTGACCCATCTCGCCGAGGAAACGCCTATTGAGGTCGCGCCCGCCTCGAGGTCCGATGGACGCGCCTGCGATGTCCTGGTGGAGGGACGCGATATCACCTGGGAGACGCGTCGACCTGAGGTGGATGCTCACGTGTCCCTGGTGTCTTCCTATGCCGGTGTACGTCGTGCCCTGAGCGCGCAGCAACGTCGTATCGGTCTGCGCGGCCGGGTGGTGATGGTAGGGCGCGATATTGGTACGGTGGTGTTGCCCGAAGCCGATGTGAAGATTTATTTGAATGCGTCTGCCGAGGAACGGGCCCGTCGCCGCCTGGCGGAGATCCTGGCCCGTGGGGAGACCGCCGACTATCAGACCATCCTGGACTCGATGCGGGCTCGTGATCACCTCGATTCGACCCGCGCAGTCGCCCCTCTGCGCCCTGCCGAGGATGCTCTCATTATCAATACCGATGGCCTGACCGCCGATCAGGTGTTTGAACAGGTATGGGCTCTGTGCCAGGATGACCCCACCTGATAAGCCTGCTCCCCCCTCGCTGCCTCCCAGGCCGGTGGCTTCGGTGTGGCGTCCGGCGTTAACTCGGCTGCCGGAAGATACGCTGGTGCGCCGATGGACGCGACGCCTGCTCTGGCACCTGGTCCGGGGATGGATCCGGGCTCGCCTGCAACTGACCGTGCATGGCCTGGAGCATTTTCCCCGTCGTGGGCCTGGATTGATCGTGTTCAACCACCTGGGCGATGCCGATGTGGTGGTGATTCTTTCCCAACTCCCCACCCACGACGTAGACCCGCTGGCCTCGAGCCATTTGTATGACATTTCTCTCCTGCGTCTGCTGGCCCAGGCCTATGGAGTGATCTGGCTGCATCGCGGTCGCGCCGATCGACGGGCTCTGACCTGTGCCCTGGAAGCGCTGCGACGGGGGCGTTTTGTGCTTCTCTCGCCCGAAGGACGGCAAAGTCCCCTGGGCGCGCTCGAGGAGGGCCTGCCCGGGGCCGCCTTCCTGGCGCTGCGCGCCGCTGTCCCGATCATCCCGATTGCCGTCACAGGCACCGAAAACGACCGCATTTATCCTCACCTGTGGCGAGGCCCGCGCCCGCCGGTCACCATGACTATAGGGCGACCGTTCCTGCTCCTCTCCTCCGGTCATCGCCATACCGACCTGGAGCAGGGGACGGAGCGGATCATGCGTGAACTGGCGCGCCTGCTCCCGCCACACTATCGTGGCCTCTATCAGGATCGGATATGAACGCTCCCCGCTGGTTAGAAGTCTCGCTGGTGGTAGATGGAGAACTGGCCGAAGCCGTGGCCGATGTGCTGGCCCGCTTTGCCCCCAACGGGGTGGTACTGGAGAGCACGGCCATTCGCTTCCAGGACGAAGAAGATGAAGGCCAGCCGGTAGGCCCGATTCGAGTGCGCGCCTACCTGGAGATGGACGCACACATCGAGAAAACGCGCCAGAAACTGGAAGCTGCCCTGCATTACCTGAACATGATTCGCCCTGTGCCCTCTCCCACCTATACCCCTATCGTCGAGCAGAACTGGATGGAAGCCTGGAAGCAGGCCTATCGCCCGATCCCGATTGGCCGTCGCTTGCTTATCCTGCCCGCCTGGCTGGAAGCCTCTGATCCGGTTCGTCAGACCATCCGCATTGACCCCGGCATGGCCTTCGGCACTGGCACGCACCCCTCCACCCAACTCTGCCTGGAGTGGCTGGAAGACTGGATCGAACACAACGGCCCGCCCGATTGGGTCTTTGATATTGGCTGCGGCTCTGGCATTCTGGCTATGGCCGCTCTGCGCCTGGGAGCAGGACACGCCCTGGGTGTGGATACCGATCCCCAGGCCATCGAGAACGCCCGCCACAACGCCGCCCTAAATGGCTTTGGCCCGCAGTTGATCCTCGAAGCGGGATCGGTGGTCGAGGTGCGCAGTGGCCGCTGGAGACGTTCTACAGCCCCCCTGGTGCTGGTCAACATTCTGGCGCCGGTCATCCTGCGCCTGTTTGAACAGGGCCTGGCCGACCTGGTCGAGCCAGGGGGGGCGCTGATCTTGAGCGGCATCCTGGAGGAGCAGGCGGAAGTGGTGATCCAGACCGCTCAGGCCTATGGCTTTGAACCGATTCGGTGGCGCCAGCAAGGCGATTGGGTGGGAGTGCTGGCCCAACGTCCGCACCAGGGTCTTTCAGGGTTGTGATACAATCAGACCGGATATGGATCGGCGGCGGTGGATCGTATTCCTGGTGGTGAACGTCCTGGTCTCAGCCTGTGTGACAGGGACGATTCTCTACTGGTACGATCGCCACCTCCGGGCGACCTCCTCACCCCCCTCGCTTCAAGCGAACCCCGGGCCGGCCGCGGCCACCCCCAGGCCGAATCCCGGCTCGATCCGAGACCTGCACATTGTGAGCATCGTGGGCGCTGGCAACCTGGGTGCTGAAGTGGTGATCCTGCGTTATCATGGCCAGGGAGCCATTGACCTGACCGACTGGCAATTGCACGATCAGGATGGTAATATCTTCCTCTTTCCTCCGTTGCATCTGGCCAGCGGTGGCGCCTTGCAGATCCATACCAAAGCCGGCGTCAACACCGTGGTGGATCTCTATTGGGGTTTACCGGAAGCGGTGTGGCGCTCTGGTGAAAAAGCCACTCTCTACGATGCCACTGGCACGCCGGTGCTGAGGTTTACTGTGCCCTGAGAGCCCGGCGGCGTGGCGCAGGCTTTCGTTGCCTTTGCTCTTCAGGCTGGTTGCCGCCGCCTGGCAACGCAGACGTCTCGTCTGCCCCTGCGTTGAGAGCGCCTTTGCACTTCATGCTGGTTATATGCCAGGTGTTGAGAAATTTCGAGTTTGAGATATGTCGCAAGCCTTCTACCGCAAATATCGCCCTCAGGGATGGGACGAAGTGATCGGCCAGGCGCATGTGGTGCAAACCCTGCGCAACGCGGTGATCAACGATCGCGTGGCCCATGCCTATCTCTTCGCCGGCCCGCGCGGTACAGGCAAGACCACTCTGGCGCGCTTGCTGGCAAAAGCAGTCAACTGCCTGCACGAGGATCGAGCGCAGCGTCCCTGTAATCACTGCGAATTCTGTCGCGCCGTCAACGAAGGGCGCTTTTTAGACCTGATTGAGATTGACGCCGCCTCTAACACGTCCGTGGAAGATGTGCGCGATCTGCGGGATAAGATCAACTTCGCCCCCACCCAGGGCAAATACAAAGTCTATATCATTGACGAAGTCCACATGCTCTCCACGGCCGCCTTCAATGCCCTGCTCAAGACACTGGAAGAACCCCCTTCTCACGCTATCTTTGTCCTGGCGACGACCGAGATTCACAAAATTCCGGCCACGGTGCTCTCGCGCTGCCAGCGTCATGAATTCCGCCGTGTGCCCGTAGACGAGATCGTGGGTCAATTGCGGCAGATTGCCCAGGGCGAAGGTATCCTTGCTGAAGATGAGGCTTTGACCTGGATAGCGCGCATGTCCACGGGTTCTGTGCGCGATGCCATTTCCTTGTTGGATCAACTGGCATCTACCGGAGAGGCGATCACGGTGGATCTGGTGCAAACTGTGCTGGGTACGGCGGCCTCGCAAACTGTGCTCGACCTGGTGGAGGCCATCGTCCATCGTCAGGCCGCTCGTGGCCTGGAAGTGATCCATCGCGCCCTGGATGCTGGTGTGGATTCGCGTGCCCTGGCTCGCCAGGTGGTGGAATATCTGCGAGGAGTGTTGCTGATTCAGATGGGGAATGAGGCGCAGGTAGATGCCAGTCGTGAGGTCAAGCGCAGCATGGCCGAACAGGCAGCGGCGTTGTCGGTGGTGGAGGTGATTCGCCTGTTGCGAGTGTTCAACCAGGCGGCGACCGAGTTGCGCAGTGCCTGGCAGCCGGCACTGTCCCTGGAATTGGCCCTGGCCGAAGCGCTGGAGCAACCTGCTCCCTCCTCCGGCCCGCCTGCTTTCCCTGGATCGGTCAGGTCACCGGCGATGGCGGGAGAGGCCGGTCGGCAGGCGTCAGCCACCGCCGCGGTGAAGGAGTCCAGCGGGTCGGCCGAGCCTGTTCGGGGTCCGCAGGAAGCGTCGGAGGAGAAGCCATCGGTGGCGCTTGCCGAAGTGATGCGGGTCTGGAAGCAGGTGCAGGCCGTGGTGAAAACTGAGTCCGTTCATCTGGCGGCATTGTTGAACTCAGTCCGCTCGCTGGACATGCAGGGCAACACCCTGGTGCTTGGGTTTGCCAGCGAAGTGCTGCGTTCGAAGATGAAAGCCGAGGAGATCGAGCGCACCCGGCGAGCGCTGGCGTCGGTGTTGGGAGTGACTTTGGATGTCCGTTGCGAAGTGATTCCCATGAAAGGTAAAATCCCGCCCCAGGTGCCACAAGATGGTATGGTGGCCGCGGCGTTGCGCCAGGGCGGTGAAATCGTGGATACTCAGGAGATGTGAGGAGGTCCTCCATGGCAAAAGGATTCAACCGTCCTGCCGGGAGCGGTGCAGGTGGAATGCTGGCGCAACTTCAGCGCTTGCAGAAACAAATCGAGGAAGTGCAGGCCCGTTTGGCCGAAGAAACGGTGACCGCTTCGGTGGGGGGTGGAGCGATCAAGGTGACCATGACGGGTGCGCAGAAGTGCACAGCGATCGAGATCAGCCCGGACTTGCTGCAGGAAGCCGATGCCGAGATGTTGCAAGATTTGCTGCTCTCGGCGGTCAATCTGGCGCTCGAGCAATCCCGCGACCTGGCGGCCCAGAGGTTGGGCCCCCTGGCGGGGGGACTGCCGTTCTGACCGGATATGTCACGTCGGTTTCATCCCTCCCTTCCAGCCGGCTGAAACCAGAGACGATCGATTCTGTCCCTTTCGAGCAGATCAAAGCGGACCGGTTGGCCTAGTGTTTGACCAGCGGAGAATACGCGGGCGATGATTCTTCCGGAACCGATACAGCGATTGATTGCCGCGCTGGAGCGTCTGCCCGGGATTGGGCCCAAGACAGCTTCGCGGCTGGCGTTTTTTCTGCTGCGGGCCGATGAGTCCGTCTCGGCCGAACTGGCTGAGGCGTTGCGTGACTTAAAGCACAAGATCGGCACCTGTTCGGTGTGCTTCAATATCACCGAGGCCGGGCGCGAAGTGTGTGATGTATGTGCCGATCCTGAACGAGATGGGTCAATGATCTGCGTCCTGGAAGATGCGCTGGATGTGCTGGCCGTGGAGCGGGTAGGCGCTTATCG
>FWWM01000497.1_pt1:72500-130534 | contig 130534 bp, 101 predicted proteins | sample 2228351 | NCBI WGS metagenome assembly FWWM01 (sample SAMEA103939774, study PRJEB20133) | metagenome
CTATTGCCTGCGCTCTACCCAAATCGTTCGGTAGCGGTGTCCGAACGTCTGGTGGAACCACTCTCCTGTCCTTCCTGTCACTTCTCAGTTGTTGAGCGCATCGCTCTCGCAAACGGGCTTGTAGCTCAGTTGGTTAGAGCACTGTGCTGATAACGCAGGGGTCACAGGTTCGAATCCTGTCAAGCCCACTCGTTTGGTCTGTTCGTCGAGTGGTCACGTAGTCAGATGGTCGGAGAGACCAGGCGGCTATCAGACTAGAAGACTGCAAGACTGACCGGGGATGTAGCTCAGTGGGAGAGCAGCGCCTTTGCAAGGCGAAGGTCACGGGTTCAAGTCCCGTCATCTCCACTCTCTCTGGGCTACAAGCGTCACGAGGTGTAAAGATTGTTGCGGTGCGGTGAACTCTGAGCAAAACATGGGCTCTCGCGTGCGGACCTGTACGGCCCGGCGGTGAGCCGGGCTGTCTCGTCAGTCAAACAACAGGATAGGGTTGAAGGGTGATCGATGCCCTGGATGATGAATCGAGAGCATCGCTCACCGGTCAACGGTGAGGCTAGAACCTTAATAACTGAATAGTGATCGAACGATGTAGGCCGTACGAAGAGTATCAATTTCTCCGCATCACGTGGAGATGCTACTAAGGGCTTACGGTGGATGCCTAGGCGCCAGGTGCCGATGAAGGACGTGGGACACTGCGATAAGCCTCGGGGAGCCGTGTACAGGCGTTGATCCGGGGATCTCCGAATGGGGAAACCCGCTCGAGCGAACCTCGAGCATCCCCGGCCGAATCCATAGGCCGGTGGAGGGGAACCTGGGGAACTGAAACATCTAAGTACCCAGAGGAAAAGAGATCATTCCCCTAGTAGTGGCGAGCGAACGGGGAACAGCCCAAACCGTCCATGCTTGCATGGGCGGGGTTGTAGGGCCCGACATAGGGAAGTGACAAATCAATCGGTTAGTGGAAAGGTGTGGGAAAGCCTGCCAGAGAGGGTAATAGCCCCGTACACGAAAACCGATTGACTTCCGTCGGGTACCTGAGTACTGCCGGGCACGCTAATCCGGCAGGAAGCTGGGGAGTCCACTCTCCAAGGCTAAATACACCTGGCGACCGATAGTGAACAAGTACCGTGAGGGAAAGGTGAAAAGTCCCCCTGTTAGGGGAGTGAAATAGAACCTGAAACCGTAAGCCTACAAGCAGTCGGAGGGCTAACGGCGTGTCGGTGCTATGGCGAAAGCCTGTGCGCGGCGCTATGCCTGACGGCGTGCCTCTTGGAGAATGAGCCTGCGAGTTAATCTCAGTGGCAAGGTTAAGGGAGTGACACCCGGAGCCGTAGCGAAAGCGAGTCTGAACAGGGCGTATAGTCGCTGGGATTAGACCCGAAACCGAGTGAGCTACCCATGGCCAGGGTGAAGCGAGACTAAACACTCGTGGAGGCCCGAACCCACTAACGTTGCAAAGTTAGGGGATGAGCTGTGGGTAGAGGTGATATGCCAACCGAACTCGGAGATAGCTGGTTCTCCCCGAAATAGCTTTAGGGCTAGCGTCATGCGTTCAGTATCGGAGGTAGAGCACTGGATGGGCTAGGGGGCTTCCCGCTTACCGAACCCAACCAAACTCCGAATGCCGATACTCCACAGCATGGCAGTCGGACTCCGGGAGATGAGTTTCGGGGTCGAGAGGGAAACAGCCCAGATCATCGGCTAAGGTCCCCAAATTCACGCTAAGTGGAAAACGAGGTGGGGTCGCTAAAACAACCAGGAGGTTGGCTTAGAAGCAGCCATCCTTTAAAGAGTGCGTAATAGCTCACTGGTCTAGTGATCCTGCGCGGAAAATCCAACGGGGCTCAAGCGTGGTACCGAAGCCATGAATCTCGGCCAACAGGCCGGGGTGGTAGGGGAGCGTTCCGTCCGCGGGGAAGGTCGACCGAAAGGGCGGCTGGAGCGGGCGGAAGTGAGAATGCAGGCATGAGTAGCGTACAAACACGTGAGAACCGTGTTCGCCGTAAGTCTAAGGTTTCCGACGCCAGGTCATTCCGCGTCGGGTTAGTCGGGCCCTAAGCCGAGGCCGAAAGGCGTAGGTGATGGACATCCGGTCAACATTCCGGAACCGCTTCGATCGAGCGATGGGGGGACGCAGCGAGGTAGGCCAGCCACCGACTGGTTGTGGTGGTGCGATTCGCGTCAGACGTTGAGACCGGCAGGCAAATCCACCGGTGGAGTCGAGGCGAAAAGCGAGCCCCCGAGGCATAAGTGGTTGAGCCTGGCTGCCGAGAAAAGCCTCTAAGCGTTGAAGTCGAAGCGCCCGTACCGCAAACCGACACTGGTAGACGGGTGTAAATGCACCAAGGCGATCGGGAGAACCCTCGTTAAGGAACTCGGCAAATTGGCCCCGTAACTTCGGGAGAAGGGGCGCCCTTCGGGGTGCATAGCCCTGGAGGGCCGCAGAGAATAGGCTCTAGTGACTGGTTAACAAAACCACAGGTCTCTGCTAAGCCGTAAGGCGATGTATAGGGGCTGACGCGTGCCCAGTGCCGGAAGGTTAAGGGGAAGGGTTAGCGCAAGCGAAGCTCTGAACCGAAGCCCCGGTGAACGGCGGCCGTAACTATAGGCTGGACCGCTGTAGTTACGTAAATAAATCCGGCTATATGCTGGGAAGTCCGTCCCCTGAAAGGGGTGCAGAATCCGGCAGTACCAGAGGGAGTCGGTCCATCTGGTGACAACCTGACCGGTGCGGACTATCAGCAGGACACTCTCGGGGAAGCAAGGAGCGTGCGATGGCTCTCAATCCCAATATTCCGGAGCGCATCGGTTACTATCTGGCAGGGTTCGCCGACGGAGAGGGAAGTTTTAATGTCTCGTTTCGTCCCCGAAGCGATTACAGGATGCCCTGGAAGGTATCCCTGACCTTCAACGTCTCTCAACGGGACAAAGTGATCCTGACCCTCTTCAAGCGATACCTGGGATGCGGAACGCTGAGAATGCGACGAGATGGCGTCTGGGACTACGAAGTGAATAACCTGAACGCCATTTGGGAAAACATAATCCCCTTCTTTGAGCGGTTCCGTTTTCTCTCTGCCAAAAAGAAACGGGATTTCGCGAAGTTTAAGAAGATTGCCGAACTGATGCGCCAGGAAGCCCACCTCAGCGAAGAGGGAATCCGAGCCATTCTGGCGCTCAGAGCCCAGATGAACGACGGCGGCGCAGGAAGACGAAAATAGGCTGACGAAGAAATCCTGAGTCGCTTTTCCCAGAGAGGATCCTCAGAGACCATACGCCGGACGTCCAGGGAGCAGTAGAAAGCCGCCGCTCCCTGCAGACGATGAGATGGTCCGATCTCCGTGGCGACACGGAGGGCCCGGTGGCATAACCGCTGGGCCGCACGGGACGGGGCAATCTGCCCGTTTGTCGGTGTAACGAAATGAACGGTCCTAAGGTGGCCTTCGCTGCCTGCCCCGGCGGTAACGTCGGGGGCAATACCTGGCTGTATGCGGGAACGCCCTGAGAGCCCGTCCTACTCGGAGAGACCCCCTCTCCAGTAAAAATGGCCGGGATTGGGTAACCCGCAGGAAACCCACAGGGGAATCCTCAGAGACTATATGCCAGGTGTCCAGAGCACTCTCTGAAGGAGAGAGAATCGTGAATCTGAATCCTGACTGGATCGTGGGCTTTGTGGATGGGGAAGGATGCTTCTATGTGGGCGTCTATGCCCATCCCGAAATGAAGACCAGTTACCAGGTCTTGCCCGAGTTCCGGGTCGTTCAGCACGAACGGGATATCCAAGTGTTGTATGCCCTGAAACGGTTCTTCCGCTGTGGCGTGGTGCGCCGCAGTGGGGAAGATCGCTACGAACTGTGCATCTGCAAACTCTCCTGTCTGCAAGAAGTGGTGACGTTCTTTGAACGCCATCCGCTGAAAACGAAAAAGAATGCAGACTTCAAGAAGTTTGCCCGGATCGTACGGTGGATGGCGGAGGGGCGACACCTGACCACCGAAGGTCTAATAGATATCCTGGAAACGGTGCGAACGATGAACCGGGCAGACCGGGAAAAAGTAGAAGAGACTCTCCTCCAGTTGAAAGTGCAGTCTGGACAAAGAGATAGTCCACCCCAGGTAGAAATATCTGGGACACGGTGAGCGAAATTCCTTGTCGGGTAAGTTCCGACCCGCACGAATCGCGTAACAACTGGAGCACTGTCTCAACGAGGGACCCGGTGAAATTGAAATGGCTGTGAAGATGCGGCCTACCCGCAGTAGGACAAAAAGACCCCGTGGAGCTTTACTGCAACCTGGCATTGAATTTGGGCATGGTCTGTGTAGGATAGGTGGGAGGCTGAGAAGCTGGGGCGCCAGCCTCGGTGGAGCCGCCGGTGAAATACCACCCTGATCATGTTTAGATTCTAACCCCGCGCCGTCATCCGGGCGGGGGACCGTGCCAGGCGGGCAGTTTGACTGGGGCGGTCGCCTCCTAAAAGGTAACGGAGGCGCCCAAAGGTTCCCTCAGGTGGAATGGAAACCCACCGTAGAGTGTAAAGGCATAAGGGAGCTTGACTGCAAGACCAACGCGTCGAGCAGAGACGAAAGTCGGGCTTAGTGATCCCACGGTACCGGGTGGAAGGGCCGTGGCTTACCGGATAAAAGCTACCCCGGGGATAACAGGCTGGTGAGGTCCAAGAGTCCACATCGACGACCTCGCTCGGCACCTCGATGTCGGCTCATCGCATCCTGGGGCTGGACAAGGTCCCAAGGGTCGGGCTGTTCGCCCGTTAAAGCGGTACGCGAGCTGGGTTCAGACCGTCAAGCCTATGGCGGCACCAGGGAGTAATCCCTGGACGAAAAACCGACTCATAACGGGGAAACCCTATCCATTTCCGACCGAATGGAGGGCAATCCCGTGGGAAGGCCAAGCAAACACGCAATCTGCCCAAATGGCTTATATCGCAGGATTCCTGGACGGCGATGGTAGCATTGTTCTACAACTCAAACCGCGCAGGGATTACGTCTATGGGTTTCAGATCAAGGCAACCGTATCTTTCTTCCAGAAGCGAGAGAACCGTTACGTACTTGAGTACATCCAATCGCTGCTGGGAGTGGGTTCCATACGGAATCGTCCCGATGGCGTTAGTGAATACAACATTGAAGGCCTTGAAGCAACCAGGCAAGTATTGGAACGGATTAAGCCCTAGGTAATCCTCAAGCGGCAGTTACTGGAACAAGCCCTCAACATCGTGAACGGGTTGTTAAGCAACTCGAAACCATCGCCAATGGAGTTCCTGGAATTTGCCAGAAGGGTGGAAGCGTGTCAAGCCCTAAACTATTCTAAGAAACGCAAGTATACCGCGGATGATGTCCGGCGTTTCCTAGATAGCAAGGGCCTGCTGGCCCCCGTAACGACTGAGGACTGAATGTCCGAGGCGGTGTTCTTGTCCAAAGGTGGACAAATCTACGAGCACCGCAATATGTCGGCTCCCCGAAAGGGGATGGTGGTATAGTCTACCCTTCAGGGTAACCTGGAGAATCCGTGCGTGAGACAGGTCGGTCTCTATCCACTGTGGGCGTAAGGGATTTGAGAGGAGCTGCCCCTAGTACGAGAGGACCGGGGTGGACCGACCTCTGGTGTGCCAGCTGTCGCGCCAGCGGCATCGCTGGGTAGCTATGTCGGGCAGGGATAACCGCTGAAAGCATCTAAGTGGGAAACCCGCCTCAAGATAAGATCCCTCATCCCGTCAAGGGAGTAAGACCGCAGGTAGACTACCTGCTTGATAGGCGGCAGGTGTAAGCGCAGCAATGCGTTCAGCCAAGCCGTACTAATGGTCGAGGGCTACTCTGCGTGGTGCGGAGAACTTGATACTCTTCCCCTACACGTCGATCACTATTCAGGAACGGAAGGCGTGAAAACGTCCCTTGGTGATTAGAGCGACGGGGGTACACCCGGTCACATCCCGAACCCGGAAGTTAAGCCCGTCAGCGCCGATGGTACTTGGGGGGCGACCCCCTGGGAGAGTAGGTCATTGCCAAGGGACTTTTCTTTTTCCCGCATTTGTAGTATACTGTAGACAGTTGGTTGCGTCGAGGGTGCCCGGCCCTCGCTGGCATGTGAATCAAGTCTAACCCGAGGAGATGCAATCGCTCTGGTGAAGCTATTGACTACCGTCGTTTGTGTGAGTCGCTTTGCCCCTCGGCATATCCTGCTAGCCGAGGGGTTTTTGTGGTTTTCTTGATCTCTACCAGAAAGGAGGTGAGTAGTCTTGGCCGTTGTAACCTTACGTCCTGGTGAATCACAGGACTCGCTGCTCAAGCGTTTTCGTAAGAAAGTGGTCAAAAGCGGCATTTTGAGCACCGTCCGGCGGAAACGCTGGTTCGTTTCCAAAAGCGAACAACGCCGCATGGAGCAGAAAAAGGCCATTCGGCGTATGAAGCGGCGCCAGTTGAAAGAAGCCGAGTGATCGGTTGCAGATTTCAGGAGGCGCGCCTATGGCGAAGGAAGAAGGCAAGATCAAAATGGAGGGCGTGGTGATCGAGGCTCTGCCCGGCACCCAGTTTCGAGTCCGGCTGGATAATGGACACGAAGTGCTGGCCTATCTCTCTGGCAAGATGCGCAAGAATTACATCCGCATCTTGTTAGGTGACCGGGTCACCGTCGAAATGTCCCCATATGATCTGACGCGTGGACGGATTACCTTCCGCCAGCGCAAAGTGGTGGAGTCGCCGGCTGCTCAATAGCCGTGTTGGACTTATCAAACGGCTTTTCCCGTACCGTTCATCTCCGTAAGGAAGAAGCGGAAACGATCGGCCATCTCATGAGATGGCCGATTGGTGTTTCGTCGGTCGGGGGATAGATGGATCAGGGAAGTTCACGCCACGAGTTGAGCACTCGCATGTAATTGGCTCGTTCAAAGGCGGCCGCCTCAGCCACAGAACGGCGACTCATGCTACCTTGCATCTGACGAATGGACACATACTCATGGGTTTCCATCCACCAACCGATCTCGTTAATCAGCGAAGCCACCCGTTGTTCCCCATAATGGAGGAGCGCCGAGGCCATCATCGCCACCCGAGCCCCGGCCATCATCGCTTTGATCACATCCTGAGCCGTGTGCACCCCACTGCTGATCGCCAGATCGGCGCTGATCTGTCCGTGGAGAATGGCTGTCCAGCGCAACGGCAGGCGCAAATCAGAAGAGGTGCTCAGGTCCAGGTTATGGATGACTTCCAGTTCTTCCAGATCGAAATCGGGTTGATAAAAGCGATTGAATAGCACCAGGCCATCGGCGCCGGCTGCCGCCAGGCGATGAGCAAAATGAGGCAGAGCCGTGTAGTAGGGGCTGAGTTTGACCGCCAGGGGAATGGATATGTTAGACTTGATGGCGGCCACCAGTTCGATTTGCGCAACCTCAATGTCAGCCGCCGAGAGCGAGGGATCGGTGGGCAGGTAATACAGGTTGAGTTCAATTGCATCGGCACCAGCATCTTGCATGGCTCGAGCGTAGCGAATCCAGCCGCCCTTTGACACGCCATTCAAACTGCCGATGATCGGAATGTTTACTGCCTTCTTTAAAGCGCTCAGGTGATCCAGGTATTTTCCCGGGGTCATGGCGTAGAGGCCGCTATCTGGCAAATAACTGATGGCCTCGGCGGTGGTGTAGGAGGTCCGAGTCAGAAAGTAGTCCCACTCGGCGCTTTCATGCAGAATCTGTTCCTCGAACAGGGAATACATCACCACAGCCGCAATCCCGGCTTCTTCCAGGCGTTGCACCCGCTCGATTTTGCGGGAAAGCGGAGAAGCCGAAGCCACCAGGGGGGTTTTCAACGTCAAACCCAGGTAGGTTGTCGAAAGATCCATATCGCATCCTCTCATCCGATCGAACGTTGACCGTTCCGCTTTTTGTCGGTTAGTCGGCGGAACGGATAGCAGCAAACCCTAATCCGTGAGGCCCAACGTGGGCACCGATGACAGAGGTAACGTTGACCAGCAGAATTTCTCGCGGTATCTCGCGGCGCGATTCCTCGATGAGCCGATTCAGAAATGTCCGTGCCCGCGTTTCAGCACCTGTGTGAAGAATAGCCAGCCGCTCCAGAGGCAAGAATGTTCTCAGGAGAACTGCCAGGTGTTCCTCTGCCTGTTGGGTGGTTCGGACGATTCCAAGTGGTTTGATCTGGCCTTCTATCAGTTCAATCAAGGGCTTGATGCGCAACAGGCCACCCAGCATGGTGATGGCGGCCGGGACCCGTCCGCTTCGGCGCAGATATTCCATCGTGTCCAGAGCGGCCATCAGGCGAAGCCGACGGCGTGTCTCGGCGATGGCTTGCAGCACGGCCGGCAGATCGGCCCCGGCTTCAGCCGCTTCAGCCGCTGCCAGCACTTGAAAACCCAGACCCATCGAGAGCGAGCCACTATCCAGCACGGTGACCCGCTGGCCAAATTCGCTCGCCGCCTGGCAGGCGATGGCGTAGATCGCCGTCAGTCGAGCTGAGGGATGGATCGAGATCACGTGCTCATACCCTGCCTCCAGCAGGTGTTGATAACGCTGGTTGAATTCGGCTGGTGAAGGTGCTGCTGTGGTTGGAAACGTTCGCAGGCCAGGCAGGCGGTTGTAAAAATCTTCTCGCTTGATGTCTATCCCGTCGGCATATTCCTGGCCTTCCAGGACCAGGATCGCAGGGATTACCTGTATGCCAAATCGCTCTATGATCTCGGCAGGCAGGTCCGACGTGGAATCGGTCACGAATCCAATCATTGCGTCAAGTATAGCATACTGATCTGACCTAGGTTTGCGTTTGCGTTGAAAAACGTCCTGGTGTTAACTCATCCTTAACCACGTTCTCTCTTCGTCCTGTGGTATATTTTTAACGATGCCTGAGACGATTTTGATTGTAGAAGACGAACCTGCATTGCAGGAGACCCTGGCTTACAATCTCAAAAAGGAAGGATATATAGTCGAAGCGGTCAGCGACGGTCGCTCGGCGCTAACTGCTGCCCGTCGGTTGAAACCTGATCTAATCGTGCTGGATATCATGCTGCCTGAACTGGACGGCTTTGAAGTGGCGCGCATTTTACGCAAGGAAATGAGCACCGCTATCCTGATGCTCACCGCTCGCGATGCCGAGATCGACCGGGTGGTCGGACTGGAGGTAGGCGCCGACGATTATCTGACCAAGCCCTTTTCGATGCGCGAATTGCTGGCACGCGTTAAGGCTCAATTGCGGCGGGCACGTCTGTTGCGCGAGGAGATGGCCAGACTGGAAGAGCACGGCGATCAGGAGCGTCTGGTATCTGGAAATCTGGTGATCAACCTCACCCGACGTGAGGTGACCCTGAACGGTCAGGTGCTCACCCTCAAGCCCAAAGAATATGATCTATTGCTCTTCTTCGTCGAACACCGTGGACAAATGCTTTCGCGCGAGTTCATCCTGGAGCGCGTCTGGGGATGGGATTTCTTCGGTGATAGTCGCACTGTGGATGTCCATGTTCGCTGGCTGCGCCAGAAGATTGAGCCAGACCCCTCCAAGCCGAAGCGCATCGTGACCGTGCGGGGCGGTGGTTATCGGTTTGAAGGATAGTCGGCCTGACCATCGCTAAGAGATGCCTGTGTACTTTGAGAGAGGGGACGGATGATCCTGGAACTCGCCCTTGGTCTGGCGATATTCATAGCGCTTGGGCTGGGCTGGCGCTATTGGCGGTTGCGCCAGGGCGTGTATACTCTTCAGAGCGCCATCCAGCGGGGGGGGATGCTCCCTTCGATGACAGGAGAACTGTCTGACCTGGCCTGGGCTATCCATCAACTGCGTTCCTCCTATCAAGAGCAACTTGCTACACTCCATATCGAACGAGCCCGTCTTGCGGCTATTCTGGATCAATTGACCGATGCCGTAATCATTGCCGACGCAGAGGGACGGGTACGTTTTGCCAATCCAGCCGCAGAGCAACTGTGTGGATTACCCCTGCCTGGACGTTCTGTCGTGGAGGCCTTACGCCATCATCAACTGATAGAAGCCTGGCGCCGCTGCCGGGATAGTGGACAGACACAGACTGAATCCCTCGAAATCCCCTCCACCCGTCAATTCTTGCAGGTAGTGATCGTGCCCGATCGAGACACGCCCGGCGGCACGTTGTTGGTTTTGCATGATCTGACACGCATTCGACGCCTGGAGACCGTGCGACGGGACTTTATCAGCAACCTCTCTCATGAACTGCGAACCCCGATCGCCTCTCTCAAAGCCCTGGCCGAAACCCTGCAAGACGGCGCTCTTGCGGACCCCGAAGTGGGTCCCCGCTTCCTGGCGCGCATCCAGGTCGAAGTGGATGCTCTGGCTCAGATGGTGCAGGAACTGCTGGATTTATCACGAATCGAGTCGGGACAGGTGGAATTAACCTTTCGCAGGGTAGAACCCCAGGCGCTCCTGCATAGTGCGGCAGAGCGAATGCGAGTGCAGGCTGAGCGGGCTGGGGTGAGTCTGAACGTTCAGGAGCCGGCTTCCCCCCTCCCTGAGGTCCGGGCTGATCCGGCCAGGTTAGAGCAGGTGCTGGTCAATTTGATCCACAATGCCATCAAGTTCACCCGCCGGGGCGGAGCGGTCACCCTTTCGGCTCAGGTATGGGGACGGACCGTGGTCTTTGCCGTGCGAGATACCGGTATCGGTATTCCAGCGGATGAATTGCCGCGTATCTTCGAGCGCTTTTACCGGGTGGATAAATCCCGCTCAGGGGGTGGAACCGGCCTGGGGCTTTCTATCGCCAGGCATCTTGTAGAAGCCCATGGGGGGCGCATTTGGGCCCAGAGCCGCGAGGGGGAGGGAAGTGTCTTTTACTTTTCGATCCCGATGGTTTAGGTGTGTGGTAACGTCTATTGCGCCTTTGCCTGATCCCTGCCGTTGCGCCTGGTTGCGGTATCTCTTTGTAGATGTCTCGCCTGCGGTGCAGTTCACCTCGTGGAGAACCCCTTTGGGACAATCTGGAGGGATATTGAAAAGTCTGCTATCATCCGTCTGTGTCAGCACAGTTAGTGGTATATTCTGTAGCGACGGTTGTCTGACCGTTCTATGACCATGAACGCTGAGGACGATATGATGCTGTTGAATGCCGTTCCTGGGAAGTGGTTTCGAGTGGTCTCAGTAGGAAGAGAGCGCAATGTGCGGCTGCGCCTGACGCGTTATGGCTTGTTTGAAGGGGATCGCGTGCGGGTGGTGCGGGCTGCCCCTTTAAAGGGTCCGCTGCTGATTGAGGTCAACGGGCGCGAGATCGCTTTGAGCCGCAGTGTGGCCGGACAGATCCTGGTCGAGGCAGAAGCATGCGATTCGCCTTAGTTGGTCAGCCGAACTGCGGGAAGAGTACCCTGTTCAATCAGGTGGCAGGATATAAGGCAGAAACGGGAAACTTTAGCGGGACGACGGTCACCTATACCGAAAGCCGGGTCCGTCTGCTGGGTCAGGTGATTGACCTGGTCGATCTACCCGGCTGTTATGCGCTGGATGGAGTTAGCCCTGCGGAGCAGGAAACACTGCGTTATCTCACCTCTCAGCCCATAGATGGGGTGATCAACGTAGCCGATGCCACCCACCTGGCCCAGTCTCTGGAGTTGACTCTGGAACTGCTTTCGTTGAATAAGCCGATGGTGCTGGCGTTGAACTTGATGGATGAAGCCTCGCGCCTGGGGTTGCGGATCGATGGCGAAGGACTGGCCCGTCACTTGGGCATCCCGGTGTTGCCACTGGTGGCCAGCAAGGGGAGAGGCGTGAAGGAAGTGTTTCTCAAGGCCATGGAAGTGGCTACCCGTCGAGAGCAGCCAGGTTCAAAGAAGGAGATACGCACTTTCACTCCTGAACAGCGTCACCGATATGCCCTGGAACTGGCGCAGCGCTTTGTCCAGCCTGGTCCGCGGCGCGTCACCTGGCGCGATCGCCTGGATAACGTATTGCTGCATCCCATTGGGGGATACGGGATCTTGTTGATGGTATTGTTTGGATTCTTCCAGGCGGTATACGGTATTGGCCAACTTGTTGAGCCGCCTCTGCTGGCGTTTTTCGAGTCCATTACTCAGCCCGTGTTGTATCCCTTGCGTGAGGGAAGCTTTATGTGGGATGTGGCGTTGGGCGTGATGCAGGGAGTGGCCGCCGGCCTGGCCATTGTGTTGCCCTATCTGGTGCCGTTTCTGTTGGGGTTGGGCGTGTTAGAAGATATTGGCTATCTGCCCCGAGTGGCGTTCCTGATGGATGCGTTCATGCACCGCCTGGGATTGCACGGCAAGGCGATCGTGCCGTTTATCCTGGGGTATGGGTGTAACGTTCCGGCGGTGATGTCCACTCGTTTGCTGGAAGAGCCACGCGATCGCTATCTGGCAGCCACGCTGGCGACGCTGGTGCCATGCGCAGCCCGATTGGCGGTTGTATTCGGCCTGGTGGCGTTTTATCTGGGCCCTCAGGCGGCGTTCGGGTTGTATTGGTTCAATCTGCTGGTGATTGCCCTGACCGGGCGATTGCTCTCGCACCTGCTTCCGGAGGACACGCCTGGCCTGATCCTGGAGATGCCTCCCTATCGAATTCCTACCCTGAAAAATGTCCTCAACAAAGCCTGGTTTCGAGTGCGGGAATTCGTTGTGGAAGCCTGGCCATTGTTGATTGGAGGGAGTGCCGTTTTGGCTGCATTGAGTCATTTTGGTTTCACAGGGATATTCAACGGGCTGGTGCGGCCAGTCACCTGGCTGATGGGGTTGCCGACCGAAACGGGAATGCCGCTCATCTTTGGAATCTTTCGGAAGGAACTCTCGCTGGTGATGCTCCGTCAGGCGCTGGGCACGGCTGATTTTGCGGCTGTTCTCACTCCGCAGCAGATGCTCGTGTATTCTACATTTGTGATGTTCTATGTGCCCTGTCTGGCCACGCTGGCTGTGCTGAGGCGCGAGTTGGGAACGCGCGCCATGCTCCTGATCGCTGGTTTGACCGTGGTGGTGGCCCTGGCAGCGGCTTTGCTGATGAGAGTAGTTACATATGGAATGGTAATGGGAGGATAGAAACCATCCCTGTCCTGCGGACTATCCTGATGGTGGAGAGAAGATCCCATCACTGAAGATTACCCAAACAGGTAATATACAGGCTGAGTGCCGTTCTTTAGAATTTCCCCTTGTGTTCAACATCCACTCTCTGCTCTTGCCAGAAGGGTCTGGAAAGAGTCGGTAAGGACTAAGTCAACCAAATTTGCTCTCGAAAGGAGAAAGCGCGCATGGATGCGAAGGATCTGCTCAAACGAGTGAAGGAAGATAAGGTCAAGTTTGTTTCTTTGCAATTCACCGATGTCACTGGTGCGGTGAAAAGTGTAGATCTGCCGGTGCATAACCTGGAAGAAGCCCTGGATAGTGGCGTCTGGTTCGATGGTTCCTCAGTAGAAGGTTTTGCCCGCATTCAGGAAAGCGATATGCGCCTGATTCTGGAGCCGGACACCTATGCTATTCTGCCCTGGTCCCCCCCTGATCTCCGTCGGGCGCGTGTGTTCTGCGATATTTACACGCCCGATGGCAAACCCTTTGAAGGCGATCCTCGCGGGACTCTGAAGCGGTTGCTGGCCAAACTGGCCGAACGTGGCTGGACGTATAACATTGGCCCCGAACCGGAATTTTTCCTGTTCAAGGGTACCAATGGCCATGGGATACATCCGGTGCCTCACGATGTGGGTGGATATTTCGATTTTTCCTCCTTTGACGAGGCGGTGGTGGTTCGCACAGAATTGATGGAAGCCCTGATGACCATGGGCCTGGAAGTAGAAGTTGGGCATCACGAGGTCGCTCTGGGGCAGCATGAAATTGACTTCCGCTATGCCAACGCCTTGAAAGCGGCAGACAATGTGTTGACCCTGAAGTATACGGTCAAGGCCATTGCGGCCCAGCATGGCCTGGTTGCCTCGTTCATGCCCAAGCCGATTTTTGGTATCAACGGGTCAGGGATGCATTGTCATCAATCTTTGTTCGATCGGGAAGGAAACAATTTGTTCTTTGATCCGAACGACGAGATGAAACTTTCGGCCATTGCACGTTCATTCATTGCCGGACAGCTGGCCCATGCCCGTGCCCTGGCAGCCCTGGTGGCGCCGACGGTAAACTCGTACAAGCGTCTGGTGCCGGGGTATGAGGCGCCTGTATATATCGGCTGGGCGCAGATCAATCGTTCTGCGTTGATCCGCATCCCGCGCTACACGGAAGGGCGAGATAAGTCCATGCGGGCCGAACTGCGCTTCCCCGATCCGTCCGCCAATCCCTATCTCGCCTTTACCGGCATGCTGGCAGCGGCGCTGGATGGAATTGATAAGCAGATGACCCCTCCCGCTCCATTGAACAACATCAATTTGTATCACCTGAGCAAAGAGGAGCGGGCTGAAATGGGTGTGGGCGAGTTACCTGGTTCGCTGGCCGAAGCGTTGCGGGAACTGGAGCAGGATGAGGTGCTCAAAGAGGCGCTGGGACCTGTCACCTATGAGGCCTTCATGCGTGCCAAGTGGGAAGAATGGGATGAGTTTCGTCTGCGAGTCACCGATTACGAGATCGAGCGTTATCTGGAGACGGCGTAGGCATCCTCATAAAGTAAAGAAACCGGCTCTCCATACCAGGGAGCCGGTTTTTGCGTGTTGGTTCAGAGTACCCTATGGCACGTAGATAACTACGATCAGTTGCGGGCGATTAGCCTGAACGCTGTAGTTCCCGCTGTAGATGGAGATGGTATCCGCCGTGCTATCCCCGTCATCGCCTTTGGTGAAGCGTAGACGGATTTGGGTGGTACCCACCCGGTGGATTTGAGCAAAGGCAGTGGTTTTCATCGTGGCGCTATACCAGTTGTTAGAGAAGGTGAACGTGCCAAAGGCAGAAGAGACACCGGCGGCGGCCTCAAAATTGCTGGCAGCGAGACCAACCCCGTTACCGAAGTAGGGCTTGCGCACATCGGCCAGGAGAGCACCCAGAGAAGATACATTACCTGCAAGATACGCAAGCAAGTTTGACTCTACTGCAAAAACCCTTCACCGCCGAGAACGCGGAGAACGCAGAGCCAAAAATTTCAAAATCCGCACCGAACTTGCCGCGTTTTGCTCAACAAGCCAAACTCTCCGCGTTCTCTGCGCGCTCTACGGTGAAATGACCTTTTTGCTTCGCCTGACCTGCTACGCTATGTTGGCATAGGTTAAATAAAGTGCAATCATCCTGGCAGACAAGGGTTTTTGTAAGACCCTAGCAGGAAGGTCTTTTTCTGTGGGAGGGGGTTTTTGGGCGATTGATCCCTCGTGGGTAGACCATCACCTGTAGATGTAAACCGGATAGGACTTTAAGGCTATCTGAAAATCAGAAGCCACTTTATAGGAGGTTGTGATTTTTTCTTGTATAATGTTTATGATATACTCTGCTACGTCCGTAGATCAAAGCATCTCGCCAGGAGAAAATTTCATGCGCGCTGCTCGACTCCTCATTTTTCTACTGATCATCGTGGTCGTTGGTCTGATCGTGGCTCTGGTGGCCTTGCCACGCGTCTTGCCCTTGCTGGCTCCCCCCCCTGCATCGACTCCGGCTGTAGTGACCTACCAGGTCTATTTTGCCCAGCAGAGAATTCCGCAGGGGGCGATTATCACCGAAGAATATCTGGGCACCTATGTCCTGCCTGAGTCGTCGGTGGCAGAGGTGATGTTCACGGTGGAAGAACGAGATACTTTGCTGGGGAAGAAAGCCCGAAAGGATATTGAACAGGGAAGCATCATCACCAGCGGCGATGTGGTTGCACCCGATCAGGGCGTGGACGTGGGGGGGCCGATCTGGGCCAATCTTATTCCGGCGGGGAAGACAGCGATCACCATCCCGATCGCTCGCCTGGCAGCAGTTGGCTATGGACTGTCTGACGGCGCGCATGTGAACGTGATTGCCTGTATGTTGATGGTGGATGTGGATCCATCCTATCAGACTGTTTTGCCAAATAGTATCGGCGCAGTAAACGTTCCGCTAGATGGCGAAAGCCCCAAACAGCATCCTCAAACCATAACCACAAATCCACCTGTTCAAGGCCGGGTAGAAATTGAGCCAGCGTTTGGGACCATGGGAATGTATGTAATTCCTTCCGAGAATCAGCGCCCGCGTCCGGTGTGTCAGATGATTATGCAGGATGTCACGGTGTTGCGATTGGGGAATTTCCCGCTTTCGCAGGCTCTACCAGCCCAGGACGTTAATCAACCTACGCCTACCCCTGTGCCGGTTTCTCAACCCACTCCTTTCCCGGATATCGTGACCCTGATTGTGGATCCTCAGGAAGCGGTGGTGTTGACTTATCTGGTATATACCAATACCCCTCTTTATCTCACCCTGCGCAACTCTCTGGATTCCACCCGCTATGTCACCGAATCGGCTACACTGCAGTTCTTGCTGAGCCAGTATCAGATTACTCCGCCGGTGAAACTGGCCTATGCTCTCACGCCGCGCATTGACCAGTTGACTCTGCCGTTGTTGCCAAACGATGCGGTCATTTCTTCGCCGGAGCGGTGATCTTTGCTGAATTGATGAGGTGCAGGTGATGAACAGTGGAAAAATTCGCGTTCTGATCGTTGATGATGTCGCTGAGACTCGCGAGAATGTTCGCAAACTGCTCCAGTTTGAGAACGATATGGAGATCGTCGGCGCAGCGCGCTCGGGAAAAGAGGGCATTCAGTTGACTCAGGAACTGGATCCGGATGTGGTGCTGATGGACATCAACATGCCCGACATGGATGGGATTGCCGCTACCGAAGTGATTCGGCAGAAAAAGCCCTATATTCAGGTGGTCATTCTCTCCGTGCAAGGCGATCAAAACTATATGCGACGGGCGATGCTGGCCGGAGCACGGGACTTTCTGATCAAACCGCCTCACCCTGACGAACTGATCTCGGCGCTGAGACAGGCTGGAGAACTGGCTCGGGCCGAACGCGCCAGGGTGGAAGCGCTGCGTGCTCCCGTGACTGGACCGGGAACAGGGGGAAGCATGGCTGCGCCCGGATTGCCTGGAGTGCGTGGAAAGGTCATTGTGGTCTATAGCCCGAAAGGAGGAACCGGTTGTACTACCGTGGCCGTCAACCTGGCGCTGGCTTTACACAACGATGATACTCCTGCGGTCATTGTGGATAGCAACCTGCAATATGGAGATGTAGCCGTATTCTTCAACGAACAGGGAAAAGCCAACCTGGCCTCTGTGGCTCCGATCGTGGACGAACTGGACAGAGAGGTCATGGAGGGGGTATTAATTAAATACGCGGCCAGTGGATTACATATTCTGGCTTCGCCAGCCCGTCCCGAAGCTGTCGAACAGGTAAGTGCGCAACAAATGGTGAAGATCGTGGACTTTCTTCGCCGGATGTATGCTTACGTTGTGTTGGATACCAGCACCTATCTGAATGACTTGACGGTATCCATGATCGATATGGCGGATGCAATTGTGCTAATTACCACTCAGGATATACCTGCTATTAAAAATGCTCGCATTTTTCTAGACCTTCTGCACGGCCTGGGAATCGATCGGGAACGCGTCTGCTTTGTAATGAATCGTTTTGACAAACGTATTCCGATCACCCCAGAGCGAGTGAGCCAGAATCTCAAGCAGGAGGTGATGGCCGTTTTACCGTTGGATGAACGGGTGGTGATTCCCGCGATAAATCGTGGTATTCCTTTTATGATCGATCATAAAACTCAGCCGATAGGTCGAGCAATGTTTGCTCTGGCAGAACATATTCGTCGGGTAGTAGCGCTGGAGAAAGATGGGGACACACGTGCGAGCGGTGTTACCAGACGTTAACAATGAGGTGAGCCATGTCTCTTCTAAAGCGACTTGAACAAGGACAGAGTCAACTTCCCCCTTCCTCTTCCCCGTCTCCGACACCGTCAACAGGGGTGCCTCCCAGCGGGAGCGGCAGTGGAGATGCTTCCCGCCTGCCTGGAGTACAGGCCCGGCGCATCAGCGCGCCAGCCACGCCGCAGGCCAGTTCGTACTTTGACTTGAAGACGCGCGTCCAGAATCGCCTCCTGGCAGAACTCGATCCGAGCATGGACGTGACCAAAACGGACGAAGTCCGCCGGACGATTCAGGAATTGTTCGAGCAAATCCTGGCAGAGGAGAATATTGTCCTCTCCCGGCCGGAACGCACCCGTCTCTTCGAGCAGATCGCGGCTGAAATTTTGGGGTATGGTCCACTCCAGCCTTTGCTGGAGGATGATACCATCACCGAAATCATGGTGAATGGCCCGAAGAATGTGTATGTGGAACGTAAGGGCAAGATCCATCGTGTGCCGATCACTTTCGAGAGCAATGAGCACGTGATGCGCATCATTGACCGCATTGTGGCCCCTCTGGGACGACGCATTGACGAGGCCAGCCCCTACGTGGATGCACGTTTGCCTGACGGTTCGCGCGTTAATGCGGTCATTCCACCCATCTCGCTGGTCGGGCCGGTCATCACGATTCGTAAGTTTTCCAAGAATCCGATCACCGTGGAACAATTGATTCAGTTCGGCTCCATCACGCCGGAAGCCTTGCAGTTTCTGAAAGCCTGCGTGGAAGCCCGGCTGAATATTGTGATCTCCGGTGGTACAGGTTCTGGGAAGACGACGCTATTGAACATCCTGTCCGGTTTTATTCCTGGTGATGAGCGGATTATCACGATTGAAAACGCGGCCGAGTTGCAGTTGCGGCAAGAACACGTGGTCACGCTGGAGTCGCGTCCCCCGAACATTGAAGGGCGTGGCGAGATCACCATTCGTCAACTGGTGATCAACGCCTTGCGTATGCGCCCAGATCGGATCGTCGTGGGTGAGATCCGTGACGAAGCAGCACTGGATATGTTGCAGGCGATGAACACCGGTCACGATGGCTCGATGACTACCCTGCACTCCAACGGACCGCGCGATACGCTCTCCCGCCTGGAGACGATGGTGATGATGGCCGGCATGGAACTGCCCTCGCGCGCCATTCGAGAGCAAATCGCTTCGGCCATTGACCTCATCATCCATCAGGAGCGCTTGCGCGATGGCTCCCGTAAGGTAGTCTACATCACCGAAGTCAGTGGCATGGAAGGGGATACTATCACCCTGACCGACCTGTTTGTCTTTGAGCAAACAGGATATGAAAACGGTCGAGTAATCGGTCGTCTGCGGCCGACTGGCTTGCGGCCGAAATTTATGGATAAGATCGAGGCCGCCGGTATTCACCTGCCTGCCTCTATCTTTGGAGTCGGACAGCGCATTCGCTAGCATAGAGCAGGAATATGAGCTCCATCATGCTTACCCTCCTGACCGTGGCCTGTGTGTTCTTGCTGATCTTGCTGGGGGTGGGCATTTTCTTTTCGATCCGAAGTGAGCGCACCCAGCTTGAACGACGCCTGGGTCGGTATGTGCAAGCCGAAAGGGATGTGGCGGAACGCAAAGCCGAACGCTCGGTAGTTACCGAGTGGATGGAAAAACGGGTGCGCAAATCATCGCTGGGAGAAAACATTAGCCGTGAACTGGCCCGAGCCAACGTGAAATTACAGGTGAGCGAGTACCTGACGTTGATCGGCCTTTCAACGTTTGGCGTCGGGTTTCTATCCTGGTTTCTGGCAGGTGGCGGCTGGGGATGGCGAGGAATCATCAGTGCCATCGGTGGCGCTGCAGTGGGTTTTTTCCTGCCCCGCTTCTATGTTCGCTTTCAACAAGGGACTCGCCTGCGCCGCTTTAACGATCAGTTACCCGATATGCTTAACTTGATGGTGAATGGCTTACGGGCGGGATATTCTACCCTGCAGGCAATGGAGTCGGTAAGCAAAGAGATGCCCGCTCCTATGTCGGAGGAGTTCCGGCGGGTGGTTCAGGAAATCCAGCTGGGTGTTCCGATGGAGAAGGCTTTGGAAAACCTGTATCGGCGCGTTCCCAGCGATGATCTGGATTTTGTGATCACCGCCATCAACGTACAGCGCGAGGTCGGTGGCAGTCTGGCCGAGATTCTGGAAACCATTGCCTTCACCATCCGCGAACGAATTCGCATTAAGGGTGAGATCCGGGCATTAACCGCTCAGGTTCGCACCTCCGGAACAATTGTAGCGCTGGTGCCTGTGTTTCTGACAGTCGTCTTGTGGTTCCTCAATCCCACGTATATGAATTCCTTCTTTGCTCGAGGAGTGTTGTGTGGAGCGCTGGCTTTGGGAACAGCAGCCATGCTGATCGTGGTCGGTTATGTGATCATGATGCGGATTGCCAATATCGAGGTGTGAGATGAACCTTGCCATCGGTGGTTTTCTACTCATCCTCTTATTAGGCGGACTAGTGGCTGTGGTGATAGCGGGGCGACAAGCGATAAAAGCACGCAGCGACGATCAGGAGGATGCCTTGCTGGCGCGTCTGGCCGAGTTCAGCGAACGAGGACAGGTGATCTCGCTGGAACAACTGGAGTTATCCCAGCCATTTAGCGAGCGAGTCATCCTTCCGTTCTTGCGGCAGGTCGGCGAACTCTCTGCTCGCTTTACGCCGCAGCAAGTGATTATGGATACCAACCGTAAATTGGAGATGGCTGGTAATCCTGGTAGCCTGGATGCTTTCACCTTCCTGTCACTGCGCTTTATCGTCCCTGGAGCGTTGATAGGTTTAATGCTGTTGGTGAACACCTTCTCTGTATCGCCCTGGTCCTTTTCCAGGCTTATTACAATCCTGTTCTTGGTTGGTTTTGGGGGATTTTATCTGCCCCAGCTCTGGTTGACCAGCCGGATCAATGCCCGGCAGAAAGAAATCCGTAAAGCCATGCCTGATGCCCTGGACCTGCTCACCATCTGCGTAGAGGCAGGGCTGGGTTTCGATGCTGCCATGGCTAAGGTGAGCGAAAAATGGGAAAACGACCTCTCTATGGCCTTCGCACGGGTGATCCGGGAGATTCAACTTGGCAAATCCCAGCGCGAAGCCCTGCGCGATATGGCTGATCGTCTGGGGATCCCAGAGATGACCAGTTTTGTGGCGGCCGTTATCCAGAGCCAGCAGTTGGGCGTGAGCATCGGCAAAGTGTTACGCATTCAATCCGATCAAATGCGCCTGCGACGGCGTCAACGAGCCGAAGAGGAAGCCCGCAAAGCACCTGTCAAGATGATCATTCCGATGGCTTTCCTGATCTTTCCTTCTATCTTCATCATTCTGCTCACCCCAGCAGTGATGCAAATCCTGGATGTGATAGGTGTCTTTGGTGGGTGATTTTGATGAGATGGACTTCCCTCTGGTATTGGGCATATCAGGGGATGTGGGATGCGCTCGACTGGCTGTTCCCACCCTTCTGTGGAGGATGCGGTCGTAAGGGAGTCCGCTGGTGTGAAACCTGTCAGCATCAGGTGAAGGTGCTGTCTGGCATTCTGTGTAAGATTTGTGGGCAGGAGATCATCCAGGAGGGGATATGCCCTGCCTGTCGGTCAGAAACTCCCCCGTTTCGACAACTCCGTTCCTGGGCGCGCTTTGAGTTCCCCGTTCGCCCGGCCCTTCATCGCCTGAAGTATCGGCACGATCTGGGGTTGGGAGAGGCTCTGGCGGCCTCGCTGGCTGAGTTTGCCTGTTCGCTCAACTGGCCAGTAGAGATGGTGGTGCCGGTACCGCTCAGCAAAAAACGCCTGCGGGAACGCGGGTATAATCAGGTTGAGTTGATCGCTTATCCTCTCTCCTTGGCCCTGGGGTTGTCTTATCAACCGAAAGCGCTTCGCCGTCATCGGGATACGGTCTCGCAGGTGGGTTTAACTGCGGATGAGCGCAAGGAAAACGTGCGCCAGGCGTTTGTGGCCGATGCCCGGCGGGTGAATGGAAAGTGTGTGCTCCTGATAGACGATGTGGCAACCACAGGCGCCACACTGGCCTCCTGCAGCCAGGCTCTGCTGCAGGCTGGCGCCCGAGAAGTGTTTGCTCTGACCGTGGCACGAGCGATTCTGCACTCCCCCCGTCGTCACGGTGAATTTCTTTCCTGACGGAGGACCATATGTCCGAGAAAAAGATTGATATCCAGACTCGCAACATGGAAATGAGTGACGCCATTCGAGAATATGTCTCGAAACGAATAAAGCGCCTGTTTCGCCATCTGCCGCAGATCGACGAAGTGCGCGTAGAGTTGACTTACTTGAAATCGGCCCGCAGTGCCTCCGATCGATTTAATGCAGAGATCACCGTCTATGGCAAAAACCTTTTGCTACGTGCTGAGGATCGCGCTGAGGATTTGCACGCCGCTTTTGACGTAACGTTGGACAAGATGGATAGGCAGATTGAGCGGTATAAAGGCCGGCATTATCGTGGACGCGGCGATGGCCGTTCGGCAGCCGAAGTGGCCGAGCAGGTTGTGGATGAATCTACAGGTGAACTTACTCCACTGCTGGCCAAACGCAAGAAGTTTATCATTTACCCCATGACCCCCGAAGAGGCGATTGTGCAAATGCGCGAACTGGGGCACGATAACTTTTTCATCTTCTACAATGCCGAGACCAGCAAGATCAACGTGCTCTACCGACGGCGCAACGGCAGTTATGGAGTGATTGAGCCCGAAGTGGCCTGAGTGAGCGTCTATCCTGTTCTCAGTCTTTTGGAGGTGGGGAGATGGGTCTCTTCCCACCTTTTTCAACTGTGAGGATCAATATGGATATCCTGGATTTTGATGACGATCTGACCGAAGAACAAATTGCCCGATCCCAAATTGATACCCTGGCCGCTGAAGAAGCGATTGCCCATTTGCTTCAAGCCCTGGGAGAGGATCCCCAACGGGAAGGGCTGCGGAATACCCCTCGCCGGGTGGCGCGCATGTATGCCGAATTGCTCTCCGGCTATACCGTGGATCCGGTGGCAATGATCAACGGCGCCCTGTTCGATGTCCAATACGATGAGATGGTGATCGTGCGTGACATCGAGTTCTATAGCCTGTGTGAACACCACCTGCTACCGTTCATGGGGCGAGTACACGTGGCGTATATTCCCAGCGGCAAGGTGTTGGGCCTTTCCAAAATCCCCCGTATTGTGGATATGTATGCTCGTCGCCTGCAGGTGCAGGAGCGGATGACACGCCAGATCGCTGACTTTCTGCGCGATCTGCTCAAACCCCAGGGGGTGGCGGTGGTGGTGGAGGGGTTACATCTTTGCATGATGATGCGTGGCGTGCGTAAACACGATGCGCGTATCACCACGTCTGCTATGCATGGGGCTTTTCGGGCCAATCTGGCCACGCGAGAGGAGTTTCTGGCCAATATCTCGCGGGGCACGTTGCCCCTTCAAATCTGAACGGTTCTCTCTGCTGGTCAATCACCGGGCAACCTGAGAGGGCTGCCCGGCGTGCGCTTAAGGCGTGGGAGAGACTGGCGTCGAGGTCGAAGGCGGGGTGAAAGACGCCGTCGGGGTGCGCGTGGGCGAGGGAGACGGGGTCACCGTGAGGGTCGCAGTGGGACGCGGCGTGCGGGTTGGCGAAGGGGTAAAGGTGGCGGTCGGAGGCCGCGGTTCGCCTCGGACGAGAAAGCGTCCAGTCGCTTTCCATTCCAGACCGACGAAGAATTGCACCTCATAGATACCGGGATGCCATTCATGCATGGCCGGCTGCCACTTAAACGTAGCCCGACCGCGTCGACTGAAGGACCACGGTTGGCTTTCAAAGTGGACCAGTTCGCCGTTGCGAAACCACAGCACAGTGAATTGGGCTCCATAGGTCATGTTGTCATAGGCAAAGTTCACGTACATCCGCCAGATGGGGTTGGTCCATTCCGCACCGTTGTTGGCTGGAAAACTCCCATCCCAGGCCTGAGTGAAACGAATGTCATAAATGGTGGCCGAAGGCAGGGGCGTGATGGTGCTCAGGATCATGACCTCCAGCGAGAGCGGCAGACTCGGTGTGGCACTGGAACTGGGGCTGGGCGTAACGGGGAGGGTGGGCGTGAGGGTGGGGGAAAGGACGCGGGTCGGTGAAGGCGTAAAGGAAAGCGTGGGCACACCCCCGGCTGGTTCAGCCGGTAGAGACGTTTCCGTCAGCAGAACAGTAGCCAGGGGGAATCGCAAGGCATCGCCGACCCGAACCAGGGAGATGGACAACACACTGAGCATCAGTCCACCACCAATCAACCACCAGCCGGCTCGCAGGCGCTGGCGACGATGTCGAAAGGAGATGGTTTTTCGACCCAGGGAGAGGGCGCGCAACCCGGCCAGGATCAAGAGAAACGCCACGATCGCAAAAAGGAAGGGAAGCAGGCGAATCATCCAGAAACCTCCCGTGCCCGGGATTATAGCATGCTTGACGAGAGTTTCTGCTTGTGCTAAAGTTTTCTCGTGTCCATGGAATTGGTCCTGCTCAAACTGGGTGGCTCGCTGATCACAGATAAGGAAATCCCTTATACCCCTCGTGTAGAGAAACTCCAGGAGCTGGCCCGGGAAATTGCGACGGTTCTGGCCCAGACCCCGAACCTGCGCCTGGTTCTCGGACATGGTTCTGGCTCGTTCGGTCATGCCGCCGCCAAAGGGTATGGGACGCGCGCCGGCCTCCTGCCCGATGCCAGCGACCAACAACGACGGTTGTACTGGAAAGGCTTTGCCAAGGTCTGGTATCGCGCCTGGCAATTGAATCGGATTGTGATGGACGCGCTCTATCAGGCCGGTTTGCCGGCCATTGCCCTGGCACCCATCTCGGCTGTCACGGCTCGCCACATTCAGGTTGAACACTGGGACCTGACCCCTCTACGCGCCGCGCTGGAAGCCGGCCTGTTGCCGGTGGTGTATGGCGATGTGGTCTTTGACCAGGCCCTGGGGGGAACTATCCTGTCCACCGAAGACCTGTTCATTTATCTGGCCCGTCACCTTCGCCCGCAGCGAATCCTCCTGGCGGGACTGGAAGCCGGGGTGTGGGAGGACTTTCCTGCTCGCACCCGACTGATCAGGCGAATCACGCTGGATGCCTATCGGGCCGGCGCCGTTCGAGCACAGGCCTCAGCCTGGGTGGATGTGACCGGCGGCATGGCCGCCAAACTGGATCAGATGTTTGCCCTGATTGATGAACAGCCCGATCTCACCGTGCGCATTTTCTCGGCGCAGGAAGCCGATCATTTGCGGCGTGCCTTGCTCGGTGAAAATATAGGTACTGAACTGGCCGCATCGTGACAGATCGGTGATGGATGTCAATTGTTTTTTTGGTGGTTTTTCGCTACGATCATGGTGCGCTCATTTGATTACCTTACACTCTCACCCAAGGAGATGTTCCGATGACTCTGATCACCCCGAAAGCGCCTGCCAGAAGGACTACAGGCAGGAAAACTTCCCGAAAATTTCCGTTCAGGCCCGTGCCTCTACATCTGGTGCGGCCAGTCCCACCGGATATCGAGATCGCTCAGTCTGCCCAACTGAAACCCATCCTGGAGATTGCGCGCGAATTGGGCATCAAGGAAAGCGAACTGGAACTGTATGGGCCGTACAAGGCGAAGATTAAACTGGAGATTCTGGATCGCATTGGCCATCGGCCGGACGGGAAGTATATTGACGTGACTGCCATCACCCCCACACCGCTGGGCGAAGGCAAGACCACCACTACAGTGGGTCTGGCACAGGCTATGGGAGCTCACCTGGGCAAGAGGGTGATTGCCGTCATTCGCCAGCCCTCGATGGGCCCCACGTTTGGTATCAAAGGAGGGGCAGCCGGCGGGGGCTATAGCCAGATCGTCCCGATGGAAGATTTCAACCTGCACCTGACCGGCGATATCCATGCCATCACGGCCGCCCACAATTTATGCGCGGCAGCCCTGGATACGCGCATTATGCACGAGGCCAAAACCCCCGACGACGATAAGCTCTTCGACGCGCTGTGCCCGCCAGATAAGTATGGCAATCGTCGCTTCTCCCCTACGATGCTGCGTCGCCTGGAGAAACTCGGCATTGACAAAACCAACCCCAACGATCTGACCCCTGAAGAACGCCGTCGGTTTGCTCGCCTGAACATTGACTACAGTGGCGTGCAGTGGCGTCGTGTGGTGGATATCAACGACCGCATGTTGCGTGAGATTCAGGTTGGTTTGGGTCCAGAAGAACAGGGCTTTGAACATCGCTCCGGCTTTGATATTACGGTTGCCTCAGAGATCATGGCCATCCTGGCCCTGACCACCAGCCTGGCGGATATGCGTGAACGGTTGGGTCGCATGGTGGTGGCAATAGATCGAGACGGCAATCCGGTCACAGCCGAAGACCTGGGTGTGGCCGGGGCGATGACCGTGCTCATGAAAGATGCCATCAAACCCAATCTGATGCAGACTCTGGAGGGGACGCCGGCCATCGTTCACGCCGGCCCGTTTGCCAACATCGCTCATGGCAACAGTTCCATTATTGCCGATAAGATCGCCCTCAAACTGGCTGACTACGTGATCACCGAATCGGGCTTTGGCGCTGATATTGGCATGGAGAAATTTATGAATATCAAGTGCCGCTACTCCGGCCTGACGCCCCACGTCGTGGTGCTGGTGGCGACCATTCGTGCCCTCAAGATGCATGGGGGTGGGCCGAAAGTAGTCGCCGGAAAGCCGCTGCCTCATGAGTACACCGAGGAGAATCTGGAACTGCTGCGCAACGGTTTGCCTAACCTGATCCAGCACATTGAAAATGCCCGCAAGTTTGGCGTGAATGTGGTGGTGGCGATTAACTCCTTTGCCACTGATACTCCTGCGGAGGTGGAACTCGTCCGTCAGGCGGCACTGGAAGCCGGCGCAGTGGACGCTGTCGCTTCCACGCACTGGATGGATGGCGGCAAGGGAGCGATTCAACTGGCCGAAGCCGTGATTCGTGCCTGCGAGATGCCCAGCAACTTCCGCTTCCTGTATCCGCTGGATATCCCTATCAAGGAGAAGATCGAGACGATTGCCCGCGAAATCTATCGCGCCGATGGCGTGGATTACACGCCCCTGGCCGAAGAGAAAATCGCCCAATTTACCCGCCTGGGGTTTGACAAATTGCCGATTTGTATGGCCAAGACCCACCTCTCGTTCACCGATAAGCCGGAGATCAAGGGCGCCCCGCGCGGCTTCCGCGTGACCGTGACCGATATTCGTGCCAGCGTGGGAGCGGGTTTCCTCTACCCCCTGCTCGGTTCGATGCGAACCATGCCCGGCTTGCCGACTCGTCCAGCCTTCTACGATGTAGACCTGGACCTGGAAACCGGTCGAGTAGTAGGGTTGTTCTAAATAGCCTTTTACCACCCACAGGAGCGGCCGGCCACACCGGTCGCTCTTGATTTTTTGGTCTTTTGTCGCCACCCCTGGCCATCTCCCAACCATTCAACGACCCATCCACCCGACCACCCGATCACCCGACTAACCGACTAACTACTTCTTCACACACGCCCCCTTCTTCTCATCCCAGCCACATCCGTATTCACTGGCGCGAATACAGGCCGCCTCGGTCGTATGGACACTACAATCGTAAGTCGGGCTGCAACGGAGCATATCCACGCTGACAAAGATACAGCCGGGCGTTCCCAGGTCAACCGTCGGGAGACGAGGCACACATCCGCCCAGCGTTGGATCGACTTCGTAGCCCACTGGACAGGTTGGATACAATCCCGTTGCAGGGGTCTGGCAACACTGGGCTTCGGCATTGAAGGCAAAACCGGCCGGGCAACCCACGTAGCAGGTGGAAGCCAGGTCAGGATCAAAGATGCCATACAGGTTACACAGAGCCTGTCCGTTGGCCGGCACGCATCCCCCATATTCTGTGTCGTAGTATTGGCTGACAGGGCATTGTTGATCGGCGCCAGGTGCAGGACGACAGGTCTGACCCGTCGCATCCAGCGTATAGCCAGGGGGACAGGGGGGGTCACGCTGGGGAGGCAAAGGGGCATACACGCACTGACGGCTGGCCGGGTCATAGATGTAGCCGGGGTCACAGACCGGCACACCGCTCCACGGAGGGGTTGTGGGCACCTCACATGCCGGGTTACACACCTGCAGGGTGCCGCTGCTCCCCTCCGGGCCGGTGCAGGTGACCTGAATCTGATTCCCCACCAGGGTATCGGTGCAGGTGAAGCCTTCGCTGCGGACGCGATACATGCTGCCACGGGGCAGCAGAATAGTGTGAGAAGGAGATTTGCCCTTGCATGATGGCCCAATCCGCTGGACGGTGGGCGTCCAGCACTGCGGTGTGGCTGGAGTGGGCAGTTCGCTCACCGGCAGGTAGGGGGTGGACTGACAGTAGGGGGGGAAGTAGATCGGTTGCTGGATCACGCAGCGAAAGCCTACATCACGGCGAACCTGATCGGGGGTCGCCGGGCGGCGGATAGATAAGTCTACCTGTTCGGGGGTGCTCTCGAAACTGCTGCCGCGAATCACCCGGTAGGTGCCGCTTTCGGGACCAGGCGGGTCTTGAATGGGAGCGTTAGCGTAGTATGCGGCATCGTACCAATCCAGCACCCATTCGAAGACGTTGCCGGCCATGTCTAGCGCCAGGTAAGGACTGGCCCCAGCAGGATAGGCGTTGACCGGCGTGGTGCTGCGGACGCAGTGATTGAAGTTCAGCCGATCGCAGGATGGTGCTTCATTGCCCCAGGGATAGGGCTGACCCTGCGGACCGCGAGCGGCTTTTTCCCACTCGGCTTCGGTGGGCAGGCGGCCTCCTGCCCAGCCACAGTAGGCATTGGCCTGTTCCCAGGTCACGCCCACGACCGGGTGATCGGCATACGCCGGGTTGGTGTAGAGAGGAACGCCCGGCAGCGTGGCCGGCGGGGAACATACGCCGACGCCAACGCACAGGGCGTACATGCGGTTGGTGATTTTCGTCTGGGTGATCCAGTAAGCGGAGAGACTCACTGAGTGTACCGGGTTGTCATGGCCGCGGCCTCCCATCACGAACGGGCCGGCCGGCACGTAGACCAGGGTGCTGCCGTCTATCCAGGGCAGGGTGGTCCCGAGGGTGGGGCCACTCAGCGCAATCGGGATCAGGGTCGGGGGTTCGGTCGCGATCGGATAGGGGATCAGAGTCGGGGTCGTGGTGGGAGGCGGGTTGGTCGGTTCGGGGGTTGCGCCGGGGGTGCAGGCACTCCAGAGGAGAAGTCCGCTCCCGAACAGCGCCAGAAAACGTTGCCATAGAGTCATAATAGTCTCCTTCGGTGGAGGTCGTTCCACCGTGGGGGAATTATACCCGTCTTGTGTCCCAGGCTGATTCCAGAGTGACCAGGCGATTGCCCTTAGCGGGCCCGCCTGATCTCTTCGACGGCTTCCGGGTTGACCAGGGCAGAAGTATCACCCGGGTCCTGGCCCAGGTAGGCGGCCCGGATCATGCGACGCATCACTTTGGCGTTGCGCGTTTTGGGCAAATCGCTGACGAAGAGCACCGCCCGCGGCGCCAGCGGCTTGCCCATCTCAGCCACGATCAGATCGTGCAGTTCCCGGCGCACTTCTTCGGAGGGGGCCACAGCGGGCTTGAGCACGACGAACACCACCAGTTCATTGCCTTTGACTTCGTGCGGAACGCCGATAGCCGCGGCTTCCAGGACGGCCGGGTGTCGGGTCAGGATGGATTCGACTTCGGCCGGGCCGAGCCGCTTGCCAGCGATCTTGATCGTGTCGTCGGAGCGGCCGAGGATGTACCACATTCCATCGGAGTCGATGGCGGCGAAATCGCCGTGTACCCAGACGTTGGGCCAGCGCGACCAGTAGGTCTCCAGGTAGCGTTGAGGGTCTTTCCAGAATCCCCGGGTCATGCCGATCCAGGGGGCTTTGATCACCAGTTCGCCCACGGCATTGCGGATCGGCTGGCCGTTTTCATCGAATACGTCGGCGGCGATGCCGGGGCAGGGCGCAGAGAAGGCACACGGCTTGAGGGATAGGATGGGATTGCCCATCACGATCCCGCCGGAGATCTCGGTGCCACCGGAATAGTTGATGATTGGCCGTGTGCTGCCCCCCACCTTTTCAAACAGCCATTTCCAGGGTTCGGGATTCCAGGGTTCACCGGTGGAGGCAAAGCAACGCAGGGAGGAGAGATCGTGCTGGCGGGCCTGTTGTTCCCCATGGGGGATCAAGGCGCGGATCAGGGTGGGGGAAATGCCCAATTGGGTGATTCGGTGGCGTTCCACCAGCGCCCAGAGTCGATCCGCAGCCGGATAATCTGGGGCACCGTCGTAGAGGAACATGGTCGCTCCCAGCAACAGCGCGCCAAATACCAGCCAGGGACCCATCATCCAGCCCATGTCGGTCACCCAGTGGATCACGTCGCCGGGGTGCACGTCGGTGCCAAAGGCCATATCCTGGGCGGCCTTTACCGGGAAGCCACAATGGGTGTGCAGGGCGCCTTTGGGGCGACCGGTGGTCCCCGAGGTGTAGATGATCATCAGCGGGTCTTCGGCGGAGGTGCGTTCGATCTCGGCCTGATCGGATTGAGAATCCACCAGATGGTGCCACCAGTGATCGCGTCCTGCCTGCATGGAGACGGGCTGACCGGTGCGTTTCAGGACGATCAGGTGCTGCAGGGTAGGGATGTGGGCGGCGGCTTCATCGGCAACGGACTTCATATCCACTGCTTTGCCGCGGCGGAAGGCTCCGTCGGCAGTGAACAGGGCCCTGGCTTCGGCATCGTTCATGCGGCTGATCACTGCGCCGGCTCCAAAGCCGGAAAACAGGGGCAGGATGATCCCGCCAATGCGGGCGATGGCCAGCAGGGCAATGACGATCTCTGGCGTCATCGGCATGAACAGACCCACCACATCCCCTTTGCGTAGACCCAAGGCCCGCAAGGCGTTGGCTGCCCGGTTAACCTGATGATACAATTCGCCGTAGGTCAGGGAGCGAACTGTCCCCTCCTCTCCTTCCCACAGGATGGCAGGACGCGCTGCCAGGGAGGGGTCGCTCCCCTCTTCAACCCACTTGTCCACACAGTTGTAGACGATGTTCATGTCACCCCCCACGCACCAGGTAGGGAAGGGAATGCCACGGCTCAGATCAACTACCTGCTGGTAGGGTTTAAAAAAGCGGATGTCGAGATAGCGCAAAAGGGCTTCTGTGAACCAGGCGATGTCCTGCGTGGAGCGCTGCATCAATTCGTCAAACGAAGCCAGGCCATGCTGGCGCATGAAGGCTGTCAGGTGTGCCCGTTCGATGTGCTCCTGAGTGGGTCGCCAGACGATCTCACCACCGAAGGTGAATGTTTCGGTCATAGGCTACCTCCTTCCTGGATGTTTGGTATTATATATCCAAAGCAGTCCTTGTTGGGACGGCAGTTCAACTCCTGTCCCAACCCGCCAGCCCGCAGTTCAACTGCCGTCCGAACACTCCAACCTGCGGTTCAACCGCCGTCCCAACACAAGCGGCACGTCTCGCCAGGTGGGTACGTACCGCCGCCCTTTGGTCGGCAAGAAGATGTTGCGATAATGGTTCAACTGCCTTCCGAACACAACCGGTATCTACTGCTGACCCGGGGCGGCATGAGGCGTTGGCCTGTCGGACAATCTCTCTCTATCGGAGGAAAAAATATGCTCAACCCCTATCTTGCAGTCGCCCAAGAGGGCCATCATTCTCTCTGGCGATACCTGGTTTCGGGGGTGTTTATCCTGTTTTGCTGGTTGATCTTCGGCGGAATCCTGGTCGCTCTCCCTGATCTGCTCTTCAATCTGCTCTTCGCTGAGCAGGCTCCACGCACTGTGTACCTGGCTGGCTTTATGCTGTCCTTCCTGCCGATGCTGGGAGCGCTTCTGTTTGCCGTACGCTTCATTCACCGTCGGCCTGTGGGAACGATATGGAATGCCGTCGGGCGGATCCGTTGGAAGCGTATCGCCCAGGGGATGGGAGGGTGGTTTCTCCTGTGTGGGCTCGCTTCGGGTCTGGAAGCGGTGCTTTTTCGGGGACGATATGTTTGGACCTTAGAACCCGAATGGTGGTCATACCTGCCAGTAGCGTTGTTGACTGTTCCCGTCCAAACCGTTGCCGAAGAAGCCCTCTTTCGTGGCTATCTGCTGCAGGGGTTGGGGCAGATCGTCCGTCGCCCGATCGGGCTGAGTGTGCTCAATGGCTTGATCTTCGCTTCGTTTCATCTGCTTAATCCGGAAATGAGCGTGAATCCCTGGTTGGCTGTGGCCAACTGGTGGTTTCTGGGCGCAGCGTTGACCTGGCTGACGCTCCACGACCGGGGTCTGGAATTGGCCATTGGGATTCACACGGCCAATAATCTGTTTTCCTTTGCCCTGGTGGGTTATCCGGGTCACGAAGCCTACACTGTTTCCCTGTTCACCGTGCGCGAAGCAGACCTGGCCTATAGCCTGATCAGCCTGGTGGTCATGATGGCTGTGCTGGGAGGGTGGGCGAGACGCTATCGCACTGAAGGACTGGCTCCACACCGCCACAGGGTATGATCGCCCCTCGGCGAAGCACCCTGCCGGCCACATTGTCGCGGACAGAGGGCTTCTACCGATACCGCGGTGGAAATCCTTTGTTTGTCATACCCCAATCGGTGGACTCATCCTATGGCAAAATGGTTATTGATTTCGCTGGGCGCCATCCTGGGTGCCAATGCTCGCTACTGGCTTTCTGGCTGGATTGCCGAACGAATCGGGGTGTCCTTTCCCTTTGGCACGCTGGTTGTCAACCTGAGCGGTAGTTTTATCCTGGGTCTCTTTCTGACCCTGACCACCGAACGTTTCCTGATCGCCCCTGAATGGCGCTTGCTGATTGCCATCGGTTTTCTCGGTTCCTACACCACCTTTTCGACGTATACTTACGAGAGCATGACCCTGATCCTGACCGGTCAGGTCTGGCAGGGGATATTCAATCTTCTGGGCAGCAGCCTGTTGGGAGCGCTGGCCGCCACGGCTGGTATCCTGACCGGCCGGGCCTTGTAAAGGAGGTTGGCATGACTTCGGGATTGAACGAACAGGCCCAACGACTGGTCATCTATATCGGCGAGAGCGATCGCTGGCGAGGAAAACCCCTGTATGCGGCCATCTTAGAAACCCTCAAAAAAGAAGGTCTTGCGGGGGCTACCGTCTTGCGGGGTGTAGCCGGCTTTGGCGCCCACTCGCGCATTCACACCGCCAGCATCGTGCGCCTTTCTGAAGACCTGCCCCTGGTGATTCATGTCATTGATGCGCCCGAAAAGATCGCCCGTGCGGTGGAGCGAGTGGCTCCGATGGTGCGCGAGGGCCTGATCACTCTCGAAGACGTTCGCGTCTTGCGATACACTCATCGCTACCTCAATCCCCTGCCGGCCGATCGTCTGGTGAAAGAAGTGATGACCCGCCAGGTGGTCACCCTGGCCCCTGAGGATACAGTAGCTCACGCCTGGCAGAAAATGCTCGATACGCTGATCAAAGCCATGCCCGTGGTGACCTCTGAAGGCCAGGTCGTCGGCATGTTGACCGATGAAGACCTGCTAGAACGGGCCGGCATCAACCAGCGATTAGCCGTGGCGGGTCGGCTGGATGAGTCCCTGCTCAAAGCAGAACTGGAGGCTCTGCAGCGTTCGCCCCTGCGGGTTGCTGATGTCATGTCGCAACCGCCGATCCTGGCTCAGGCGGAGGAACCGCTTGGGGTAGCCGCGGCCCGCATGGCGTCGTCGGGGATGAAGCGCCTGCCCGTGGTGGACGATCGGGGTCGGCTGGTCGGCGTTCTGTCTCGGGTAGACATTCTGCGGCTGGTCGCCCAGCGCGAGGCCCGGGTGGTGACCCCTCCGGCTGGGGCCGTGCGCACCGTCGGTCAGGTGATGGTGGCTTCGATCCCGGTCGTCCGTCGCGACGATCCCCTGCCGGTCATCGTAGATACCCTGCTGGAGAGTGGCCTGCATCGCCTGATCGTCCTTGATGACCAGGGCAAAGCCATTGGACTGATCAGCGATTCCGACGTGGTGGCGCGCGTTCAACCCTCTCAGCAGGCGGGCGTGCTGGCGGCCTTGCGTCGGGCTGGCCGAGTGCCCGAAAGCCAGGTCACCGCAGAGCAACTCATGTCGCCAGGCGTATTGACCGCCCGCGCAGACACCCCTCTGACCGAAGCGGTGCAACAGATGGTCTCCCTGCAGCGCAAATGGCTGGTGGTCGTAGATGAACACGATCGCCCCCTGGGCCTGGTGGATCGCCATCGGGCGTTTCGGGCCCTGACTCTCGGTTAACTCCCTTGAGCCAGGATGATTTTGGAAGGACGGCTCGCCCCGGGGCTGCTTCCTGCCCCCTGGCCTTTCCCTGGCAAGGGGCCTCTCCCTACTCCTCCTTTTCGGACCCCGAACCGGTTTTCCTCACCCCTGGGCTAATCCCAGGAACACATCCTCCAGAGTCGGCTCAGCGGGCTCAATGGTCTGCAGGGTGATCCCGGCCTGAGTTAACGTCTGGCGGAGCAACTCTGGCCCGACCTCCTGTCCGAACACCCGCAAACGATCCCCGCTCAGGCTCACTCGTTGCACCCCTTTGATCTTGCGCAGTGCTTCCAGGCTGACTTCCAGGGGCTGAGCATTCACTTCCCACACCGGCCCGGGCACCACTTGGCGTTTCAACTGAGTGGGAGTATCCATGGCCAGTAAACGGCCATCTCGCATGATTCCCAGGCGTTCACAGTACTCTGCCTCATCCATATAATGAGTGGTTACAAACACCGTCACTCCACCTTCGGCCAGTTCGTAGATCAAATCCCAAAAGGCGCGGCGGGCTGTGGGGTCCACGCCTGAGGTCGGTTCATCCAGGAATAACAACCTGGGCTGGTGCACCAGAGCGATGGTCAACGCCAATCGTTGACGGTAACCCGCCGGGAGTGAACGGGTGAGCGTGGATTCGTGCCCGGTTAATCCAACCTGTTCCAGAGTGTGCTGCAGGTGCTTTCGTTCGCGTATCCCATACACGCCACTGTAGAAGAGCAAATTCTCTAACACGGTCAGATCCTCATACAGGGCAAACTTCTGAGACATATACCCCACCCGTGCTCGTACCTGTTCGCTTTGGCGAAAGGCATCAAAGCCCAATACCAGGGCCTGGCCCTCCGTGGGCTCTAACAGACCCAACAACATGCGGATGGTGGTGGTCTTACCAGAGCCATTCGGCCCCAGATAACCTACCACCTGGCCGGCCTGGACTTCAAAGGTGACGTGGTCTACCGCCACGAAGTCACCGAAAGTGCGAGTGAGATTCTGGACGGAGATAACCGTGGTTGGCATGAGGAGTCTCTCCTGGGGGCTGTGAGTCTGTAGAGGGTGGGTTGAAAGCCAGGGGCGTGGAGGAACAGCCGTGCTATTCCAAAGCGCGCTCTTAGCAGGCCGGGCCTGCTGCGGAGTGGGCGATCATGTTTCCGAAAGGGCAATAAACACATCTTCCAGCGTCGGAGAGATAGGGCGCAATTCCACCTGCTGGATACCCTGGGCTGCCAGCGCCGAGGGCAAGCGGGCCATTACCTGCTCCAGGCAGCCAGGTCGGATGCGCAGGTGTAATCTATCGCCAAAGGCAGCCACCTGTTCTATGTCTGGATCGCGCTGGGCCAGATGGCGCAGTGCAGTGCGGGGTTCGCCGCGCAGTTCGAGCACCCGGCCGTTCAAACGCGCCCGCAATCCCGAGGGCGTGTCTTCAGCGATCAGGCGTCCTTCTTTCATGAATCCGACTCGGTGGCAACGCGCCGCCTCGTCCATATAGGGTGTGGAGAGCAACACTGCCACTGGTTCAGGCGGATCGGTGAGGTGGCTGGGATGGCCTGGGGCGACCAGACGAATGATCAGTTGCCAGAAATCCTGACGGGTCAACGGGTCCACGCCGGTGGTGGGTTCATCCAGCAACAGCACCCGTGGGCGCGTGACCAGTGCCGTAGCCAGACCCAATTTCTGCTTCATGCCGCCGGAGAGATGGCCGGCACGGCGGTTCTCGAAGGCCCTCAGGCCGACGAAGTCCAGAATCTCCCGACAGCGCGGCAACCATTCCCGGCGGCGCAGGCCCCGAACTTCGGCGAAAAAGCGGATGTTTTCCAGCACAGTCAGGTCTTCGTAGAGGGAAAATCGCTGGGAAAGGTATCCCAGGCGGGCCCGGGCTTGCTCTACCTGATCTGGCAGGCGATAGCCGCTGATGAGGATTTCGCCGGCCTCGGCCCGTAATGCACCCACCAGCAGGCGCAAGGTGGTAGTCTTGCCGGCGCCATCGGCTCCTACCAGGCCGTAGATTTCGCCGGCTGCCACCTGAAGCGAGAGATCATTTACAGCGCGCACCGCCCCGAAGGATTTTTTCAGGTGTCGGGCCTGGATCAGATATTCGGTCATGGGGAGGTCAGGGGTTGGGTCTCAAAGGTTACGTCTGCCGGCATGCCGATCTTCAGTTTGCCTTCAGGGTTGGGGATCGCCAGGGTGATGGCATACACGGTGGAGCGGCGACCTTCCACGGTTTGGACGTTGCGCGGGGTGAATTCAGCCCGATCGGCGATGCGGATCACCGTTGCCGAAAAGGTCTGGCCGGGGAACGAATCCACAGTGACGGTGGCCGACTGGCCGAGAGAAATCTCGCCATAGCGATCTTCGGGGATATAGACGGTGATGGTCAGGTCGGTCAATTGACCCAGCACAAAGGCCACTGTTCCTGGCTGCACGAATTCGCCTACTTCCACATTGCGGGTCAGGATCACGCCGTCGGTGGGGGCGACCAGGGTCAGGCGGGTGATCTGGGTGTCTATCAGGGCCAGGTTGGCCTCGGCTTGGCGTACAGCGCTTTCGGCCTGGGCCAGGGCGGCTCTGGCCTGCTCAACGCCGAGGGAAGCAATCGTAACCTGAGGAGCGTGTTCGCCGCTTTGCAGACGGTTGAGCAGATCTCGAGCCACTTCATAACGCTCGGTGGCTACAGAAACCGCAGCCCGAGCCTGCAAGATCGTCTGGCCGGCCTGGCTATTCAGCAGGTCGTTGTAGGCCTGTTGAGCAGCCTGCAGTTCGGCTTCGGCCTGGTCGAGCATTTCACGGGCCGCGTCCAGAACCTCGCTCTCGCTGCTCAGGGCTTTGGCAACGCTGATCTTCAGGCGATAGGTGTCAACCCCTGGCGGCAGGGCAGGCAAGGAGATGTCTTGCGGTGAGAGTGAGCCACCTGTGGCCTGGGCATGATCGTAGACCATTTTGGCTACCAGGTAGTCGAAGCGAGCCTGGGCCAGGCGTGTTTCAGCGGCCAGGAAGGCTGCGTTGTTCAGGTCACGAATCGTTGCCTGGAGGTCAGCCTCAGCCTGCAGCAGCGCCTGGGCGGCGGCCTGTACCCCGGCCTGGGCGGCAGCGATCTGTTCCTCCCGGCTGAAGTACCACAGGGGTTGATCGAAGAGGGAAGGCGGCTGGCCGATCCAATCGCTCAGGCGCGCTTTCCCTTCCTGGGCACGGGCCGCAAGCAGGGCCGCCTCGGATTGGGCCTGGGAGAGGGCCAGGGCCTGTTGGGCTGTCAGCAGTGCTCCTCGGGCGGATTCTACCTGGGCGGCCGCGACCGCGCGTTGGGCAGTCAACAGGCTCGGGTCCAGGCGCAGAAGCGTCTCTCCTGTTCGGACAGTTTGTCCCTCTTCGACCAGGACTTCAATCACTTTTCCGGCCAGTTCCGGGGCCAGGTTGATCTGAGTCCCTTCAATGAAGCCGGAGGCCGTCAGGGTATGGTTTTGGCGCGCCATGTTTTGGGTGTAGAGGAAGTAGGCGCTCAGGCCGATCACCAGCGCGAGGATCACAATGGCTGGGAAGGGAGGGCGTTTGTGGTTCATGACTGTCTCCTGAAGAAAGCGTAGAGGTTCAATCCAATCGTTTGCGGAAGCGCAGAGCCGCAGCAGTCATGATGCCCAGGGCGAACAGGCTCATGGCCACAACGTTCATCTGGATCAGGTCCAGGCCTACCCCTTTGAGCAGCAGGGAGCGGATGATGATGAGGAAGTATCGCAGGGGGATCAGGTAGGAGATGACCTGGAGTAGTTTGGGCATGGCTTCAAGAGGGAAGAAGAAGCCAGAAAGGAAGATGCTCGGTAGCAGGGTCATCCACACGGTGAGCATGGCTTCCTGTTGGGTGTGGGCCACGGTGGAGGCAAACAGGCCAATCCCCAACCCGGTGATCAGGAAGATGCCCGCCATGGCCAAGATCAGGCCCAAATCACCCCGGATCGGCACACCAAACCACCAGTGACCCAGGGCCAGCACGGCAATCGTATCCAGAAAGCCCAGGATGACGTAGGGGGTGAGCTTGCCCACGATCAGTTCCCAGGGACGGATGGGCGTGACCAGGAGTTGTTCGATGGTGCCGCGCTCCCGTTCGCGCACAACTGAGGTGGCGGTCAGGATGGCAGAGATGGCATACAGAATCATGCCGATCACGCCAGGGATCATGAAGTGGGCGCTGACCATATCCGGGTTGTACCAGACGTTGGTGTGTACGGTGAGGGGTGGCTCGAGGCGGGTCAGGGCCCCGCTACGGGCCAGTCGCTGCGAGAGCAGTTCGAGGGCATGGGCCTGGCCGATGAGTTGGGCGGCGGAGAGAGCAGTGGAAGCCGCAGTGGGATCAGAGCCATCCAGCAGGAAGGCGATCTGGGCCTGACCATCTGCCAGACGTTGTGCGTAGTCGGGTGGGATGATCACGGCCGCACGGGCCTGACCGGAGGCAATCAGGGTCTCGATCTCGGCTTCGGAACCGGCTTCGTAGGCGATGTGGAAGTAATCGGCGGCCCGATAAGCGTTGAGCAAGGCGCGCGATTGGGGGCTACGGCTGTAATCCAGCACGACCAGGGGGATATTGCGCACGTCGCTGGTGGCCGAGTATCCCAGCAGAAACAGTTGCATAATTGGGATGACCAGGATCAGGATCAGGGTGCGGGTGTCGCGCCCAATTTGGGTGAACTCTTTGCGGATGATGGCGAGCAGGCGGGTGGTCATGGTGCCTCCGGGGAGGAGGGAGTTTCGGGAGGAGGGGAAGAGGTGAGAATACCGTGCAGGAATAGATCCACGTAGGTCGCAAGCTCAAGCGAGGTATGGCGGGCCAGGGGCGATCGGGCGATCAGCATGTTGGTCAGGAAGTAGGACAGGATGACTCCTAAAAAGGCCCGCAACAGTAGAAAGGGATCGGTAACGCGCAGGTTGGGGTAGCGCTCGATGGCCTGTTGAAAGACCGGCAGAATTTTGGGGGCAAGTTCGCTGAGCAGCCGGGGACCATGCTGGCCTTTGAATTCAATCAGTTCAATCAACACCAGGTTGAGGTAGACCGGATAGGGCCCCAGAGTCTGAACGATCAGGTGCATGGCATTTTGAAAGAAGGCTTCGGCGGTTTCTCCCTGGGCCGCCAGGATGGCCGGTAAAAGTTCCCGATAGGGATGTTTTTCTATCAGGATGCTGGTGAAAAGTTCTTCTTTGCTGGCAAAGTGGTTGTAGATGGCTCCCAGAGCCAGACCGGCCCGTTGAGCGATCTGGCGCATGGAGGTGGCATGATAGCCCTGCTTCAGGAATAACGCTGTTGCTGCGCCCTGGATGATCAGGCGAGTGGCTTCACCTTTTGGGGTGGGAGAACGACGTGACATGCTTGCTCCACGGGGGATGATAGGGTGCGAGGGTTTCCGCAGGAATGATATGAATATGAACGAACGTTCGTTTTTTTATTGTATCACAAAGTGGGCCCTGATCGAGTAGAATTGCTTTATGAGTTCTACCACCTTCGTGCACACTCATCTGAGATTCAATTTCTGGATCGGCTTGATAGACGGCGGCTTTTTTGGTCTGGGAATGGGTTTTGGCTCGTTTGTGACCGTCTTGCCGCTGTTTGTCAGTCATTTCACCGATTCGGCGCTGTTGATCGGACTGATCCCGGCTATTCACGGCGCCGGCTGGCAATTGCCTCAATGGTTTGCGGCCGGCTATACCGCTCGCGCCAGGTATGTGAAGCCTTTGGTGATGCGGGCGACTCTGCACGAACGTCTGCCGTTTCTTGGCCTGGCTCTCCTGGCTCTGGTGTGGTTTGAACTGCCTGCATCGGCGATCCTGGTGCTGACTTTTGGGCTGATTCTGTGGCAAAGTCTGGGAGGTGGCTTCGCTGCTAATCCCTGGCAGACGATGGTGACCAAAGTCATCCCCGCTGAATTACACGGCACGTTTTTTGGAGCCCAATCGGCCGTGTTCAATGGTGTGGCTGGACTGGCTTCCATCGCAGCCGGTGTGTTGCTTCAACGCCTGGATACGCCCTGGGATTTTGCCCTGTGTTTTTTGTTTGCCTTTGTGGGGTTTATGATCTCGTACATTGCCCTGGGTCAGACGCGCGAATTCGTCTCTGCTCCTTCGCTGTCTCCCCCTTCGGGTGAGGTGATGTGGAGCCGTTCGTGGGAGATATTCCGTCGCAATCGAAATTTCAACGTCTTCTTGCTGGCGCGCAGCCTGAGCCAGTTTGCCGGCATGGCCATCTCGTTTTATATTGTCTATGCTGTGCGCAAATTGGGGATCAGTGAGAGCGTGGCTGGAGTGATGACATCTGTGTTGCTCATGGCTCAGGTAGGGTTTGCTCCGCTGATGGGCCGGCTGGGGGATCGCTGGAGTCATCGTGGGGTGATGACTCTGGGGGGAGCAGGGGCGACCATCAGTTCGCTGCTGGCCTGGCTGGCCCCATCGGTCGTTTGGTTTTACCTGGTCTTTCTTCTGGCGGCAGTAGCGATCGTAGCCATCTGGACTGTGCCGCTGGCGTTGACGGTGCGCTTTGCCTCGGATGAGAGCGAACGCCCGCTGTATATTGGCCTGTCTAACACGATCTCGGCCCCGGCCACCATTCTGGCTCCAATTTTTGGCGGATGGCTGGCTGATACTCTCGGCTATGAGGAGATGTTCTTGGTGGCGGCTCTGTTTGGTCTGCTGATGATGGTGGTGCTGGTGTTTTTTGTCCAGGAACCAGACCAGGCCCACAGCGTTTCTACTGTCTCATCATCGTTGCAGGAAACCTGAAGTCCGGTGGTGGACAGAGAGGCCGCCATCCCAAACAGAATCATTCGAAACCGCTAACGCGGTTATAATTGTGGCGTGGTTTTACGAACGACGTTCGTGCTCCTTGTGGGATGGTTGCTTATCGCCTGTATGCCGTTGCAGGGGATGTCTCCCCCCGCGCCATCACCGACGACCTTTTCCCTTCTACCGCTCCCGTCTCGCTCTGTGTCCGAGACGCTCGCTTCTCCTCCTACCCCTGACCTGATCCCCTCTCCCCGGCCTTCTCCTTCGCCGACGGCTTCTCCGTCTTCCACGCCTTCCCCATCGCCTTCGTTCACGCCCACGCCTTCTCCCACTCCTGTGGAAAGTCTGAAGGCCCGGGTGAATGTTGATCTGCTCAGTTGTCGCTACGGCCCTGGTCCTTATTATCTGTATCTGGTGGCCATGCGTCGAGGGACGCCACTGATCCTGATCGGCTGGACCGGCAGCACCAACTGGGTATGGGTGCGCAACTCACCCTATCCTTGCTGGATGAACGCAAAGTATCTGGAGATTGAAGGCGATTTGCATGCTCTGCCGGTGGTCTATCCTGAACCGGCGCGTCTGCCCATCTCTCCCTACTATCCACCGACGCGGGTGCTGAGCGCCATCCGTGAGGGAAACAGGGTCACCGTTTCGTGGGCGGCGGTGCCGGTCAGCCCTGGCGATTATGAAAATGAACGTATGTATAACTACATCGTCGAAGTCTGGCGGTGCGAGGGTGGACAGATTGTGTTTGACCCGATCCCCTCTAACCTGACGCTGGTTTCGTTCGTGGACGAGCCAGGTTGCGCTGAGCCGTCGCGCGGTCGAGTGTGGGTGCAGGAAAAGCATGGTTATGCTGGTCCAGCAGAGATTCCCTGGCCGTGAACCGGCGGATTTCATGTTCGCCGGTGCGGACGAGACGTCCGCAAGCCTAATACAATACATGCTGGAACGGCAGTTCAACTGCCGTTCCGACGCAGATGGGGCGGGCGAGACGTCTGCGTTCCCAAGCGGTGGGCGAGACGCCCGCGTTCCCAAGCGGTGGACGGGACGTCTGCGCTCCCAGGCGGCAGGCGGGACGCCTGCGTTCCCAGGGGTCAGGGAGCAAAAAAGCCGGGCTATGCAGGCCCGGCGTTGAGGTTGTAGGAGGAAGAGGGTTTAGTCGTGGGTGTGTCCACTATGGACATGGCCATGCTTGAGCTCTTCCGCCGTAGCGTCGCGTAGTCCAACGACCTTCACGTCGAAATGCAGTTCTTTACCCGCCAGCGGATGATTCAGGTTCAGCACAACTACGTCGTCTTCCACGCTTTCAATGCGGGCATACAGGGGGGAGCCGTCGGACCCGGTCAGTTGCAGTTCAATGCCTGGACGCAGAGGAATGTTCGGCGGGAAGACGCCGCGCGGCGCCTCGATAAATGCTTCTTCGTTTACTTCGCCATATCCATCCTCAGGGGCAACGACCACGTTCTTGCTCTCACCGACGGCCATTCCCTCGATCTCGCGCTCCAAACCGGGGATAATGTTGGAGGCACCGTGCAGGTATTCCAGGGGTTTGCCGCCCTCCGACGTGTCGATCACCTGCCCGTCCACACGCAAGGTGTACTCAATCGAGACCACCTGCCCGGCTGTTACTTTTTGTTCGCTCATGTATATTTCTCCTTTCCTCTCCAGGCCTGACGCCTGAATAAGGTCATTGTACCCCGGAATGGAAAAAATCCCCAAAACTGGTCAATTTTTTAAGAAAAAACCGCCACGGACAGTCTCTCTGCAAAGGGTTGGTGAACGTACAGTGCGCCAGGTTCTACCGCAAAGAACGCAGAGGCCGCCGAGAAAAGCCAGGAAACGGGTAACTATCTGCTCTGGGTAATCTTTGACCGCAGCACGGATGAATTTTGATCTGTGCGGATACACCCTCCTGAAGACCTGCCTGGCGCCCTGTGGGATAAGTCTCCGATTTGCCGATGGCCGCAAGTCGGAGGCTTGTCTATTACCCACAAGTAGGGCAAATTGGAAATTTGCCCAATCCTTTGCCCCATCCGGCAAGTCAGAGCCTTGCCCCACAACCACTTCCCGGCAGATGGCCTGATAAAGTTGAGACAATGGCGTTGGGACTTCTCAGGCTTCTCTGCACCTTCAGGTTACGTGCGTTTGGGAGAATGGGTTTTATCACCTGGTTTTGCCAAAACCAGCAATCGGGAAGCACATTGGGGGCTCACCGGGTTGTCAGGCGCTGTTGATGACGTTTGCCAGTTGGTTGTGCCAGTCTGTTTTCCAGGAGGAGCAATTCCGTGGCGGCACGTAAGCAGGGTGATCGTTGTTCTGGGCTGGTCATCTTTGCGCAATTGCAGGCAGGCTGTAGCCTATCCACAAGACGGGCGCAAATTTGCCGCTGTGTGTAAGAAAACAGCCTCGTCGGAACGAGGCTGTGGTCAGAATAGCAGGGACGTTCACGGAGAAGATGCTTTTCGGCAGGAGAAGGTTTTGGGTTCGCCGCGGCCAGTGTCGGGTTCAGGGAGGAAGCGCAGGGTCATGGGTCCTGAATCTCGGCGGCACGTAGGGTGTTTTTCATCAGCATGGCGATGGTCATGGGTCCTACGCCACCGGGCACGGGGGTGAGGTATCCGGCCACTTCTTTAGCCTCTTCAAAGTTCACATCACCTACCAGTTTTTGTTTGGGCTTGCCAGTCTTTTCGTTGATGACGGGTGTGCCATCAGGGTTGAGCACGGGGATTCCATTGATGCCCACGTCAATGACGGCCGCGCCGGGTTTGATCCAGTCGCCGCGCACCATTTGGGCTTTGCCGATGGCAGCGATCAGGATGTCGGCCTGACGGCAGATCTCCGGCAGGTTGCGCGTGCGGGAGTGGCATACGGTGACCGTGGCATTGCGGCCGATCAGCAGCAACGCCGCCGGCATGCCCACAATGTTGGAACGACCGAGCACGACGGCGTGAGCCCCTTCGATCGGGACACCTGTTTCATCTAACAGGTAGATACAGCCGTAAGGTGTGCAGGGCACGAAGAGCGGCTCGCGTCCCTTCTGCGCCAGACGACCGATGTTGATCGGCGAGAAGCCGTCTACGTCTTTTTCAATGCTGATTAACTGCAGCACCCGCTCTTCGTTCAGGTGAGAGGGCAGGGGCAGTTGTACCAGGATGCCATGCACCTGGGGATCGGCATTCAGTTTTTTGATCAACGCTTCCAGTTCTTCCTGGCTGACGTCTGCCGGCAGATGATGATGGAAAGAGCGCATGCCCAGTTCGGCGCAAGCTTTCTGTTTCATGCTCACGTAGGTGGCCGAGTCGATTCGGTCACCTACCAGTACCGTAGCCAGGCCAGGTTGGGACTTGCCAGCCGCCACACGCTCTGCTACTCTGGCCTTGACTTCCTCGCGCACTTTCTGCGCGATGGCGGTTCCGTCAATAATTTGAGCCGTCATAGGTTGCTCCTTGGTCGAAACGGGACGTAGAAGAGCAACGGATCTCACTCTCCTGGCGCGAGGTGGGCGATAGAGAATCGCTCTTCAACGTCCACACTCTCAAATGTGAAGGGTGGTGCAAAGAGATTATACAACCTCTCCCCCTGCCGAAACAGTGACACTTATCCCGAATCCACAATGACGCCCCGCAGGCCATCGTCGGTCAACTCTGTCAATGCTACCCAATCCACTTCATTCCAGCGCGGCGAGGGAGCCAGGGCCCGAACTCGCAGGTAATTCCCGGTCAACCCTTCCATTTGCCAGCCCCAATCATTGCGCTCGCTGATCGTCTCCCAGAGGACGGGCATTCGCCGGCCCAGGAAGCGTTGCCGATAGGCGTAACCCAACTCCTGGAAAACTTCTCGCAAACGGGCGTTGCGTTGCTTGCGAATCGGAGGTGGGACCTGGCCACTCATGCGGGCCGCGACCGTCCCTGGGCGGGGTGAATAGGTGAAGACGTGTCCTCCGGCGAATTGAATCTGGCGGACGAAGTCCATCGTCTCGGCAAATTCGGCTTCGGTTTCGCCAGGGAAGCCCACGATCACGTCGGTGGTGATGGCCACATCGGGGATGAGCGCCCGCGCAGCGGCTACCAGGTCTCGATATTGTTCGGGGGTGGTTTTGCGGGCCATGCGTCGCAAGACGGATGCCGAGCCAGATTGTAGCGGCAGGTGCAGGTGGGGCATCAGACGGGGATTTTCCCACAGGCGGAAGAACGTGTCATCCAGGTCCCATGGCTCCAGAGAAGACAGGCGCAGCCGTGGCACGTCGGTGTGTTCCAGGATAGCCTGCACCAGATGGCGCAGATGGAGGCTCCATTCCGTGCCCCACGATCCCAGGTGGACGCCGGTCAACACGATCTCCCGCGTCCCTCCAGCCAGGGCGGCCTGAATGTCGCGGAGTACGTCGGGGATCGGTCGCGATTGCGCCTGGCCGCGTGCCAGGGTGGTGACGCAAAAGGTGCAGGCGTTGTTGCAGCCATCCTGCACTTTGATGAACGCCCGGGTGCGGCGATGCAGGCCGGGCAAAGGTTCACGGGCCAGCGGTTCCAGATCGAAGATTTCAGGAGGCAGGCCAAGCAGGTCGGGTACCAGGGTCGTTTTGGCGGCGTTGGGTACCACGCGCGTCACGCCGGGCAGGGCCGCGGCTTCGGCTGGTTGCAGGGTGGCCCAACAACCGGTGACGATCACCTGTTGCGCTCCCAGGCGATGAGCCGCGCGGATCTTTTGCCGTGAGTCGGCCGCTGCTTCGGAGGTCACGGCGCAGGTGTTGATCACCGCCAGGTCGGCCTCTTCGGCAGAAGCCACGATCTGGTGACCTGCAGCACGGAATTGCCGGGCCATGCTCTCAATCTCACTTTGATTCAGTCGACATCCGATGGTATCCAGAAAGACTTTCATGGTTGCATCACGATAAAGCGATCGAAAATCACGTCCACGCTGCCTTCGTCAAATGTACCGACCAGCAAGCCCACTTCGCCCTCGCTTAACGTGGTATCCGTGACCTGTGCCAGCAGGAAGCCATTCACATAAAACGTCAGGGTGTCCTCCACACAATCAGCTCGCAGGTGGTTGACAGCCATGCCGGTGTGGATGTGGGGCGAGGGCGCCATTTGATCCTGGCCGATCAGGTAGGAATCCAGCCCATGGGTGCGCCCGATAGCATAGTAGCCATCACTGCTAATGACGAAGAAGTAGAACTGATCGTAGTTCAGACGACAGATCAGACCGGCTCGGTTGATGTCGGGGCCAGCCAGTTTAGCCACATCCACTTCGATTCGGGCGTTGCGGAAGCGTTTTCGTGGCGTGGACCAGTAGTTGAAGTGAGAGTCGTGGATTAAGAAACGATAGATGCCCGAATCATAATCCATGACCCCTCCTGGCATGGCAATGCGATCCCAGCCGCTGAGAGGGTTGGAGAAATCGTCCTGGAACAGGACAGCGCCTGAGACCAAGGTCGGCGTGGCCTGCAGACCAGGTAACCACGCTGGAGAGAGGGAGGAACAGGCCACGGCCAGGATCGCCAGCCCAATCAGCGGAGTGTGACGGAGAACGGTGCGGATCATGGTAGACAAATTGTAGTCGAAATTTGGGTTGCTGTTCAGGGGAAATATATCTTCAGCAATCGCCCGGCCTCCAGACCAGCCAGTCCCTGCCTGTCGAGGGAATGGGCGCGCTGCAGGTGATGGCGCGCCTGTGACCACTGGCCGGTTTCCAGATAGACCATTCCCAGGTGCAGGTGAGCAGAAGCATGATTCGGGTCCAGTTGCAGGGCCGTTTGCAGGGTCTGTCTGGCTTCTTCCAACTGGCCGGCGATCAGGTAGACCCATCCCAGCAGGTCGTAGGAATCTGCCTGATCGGGGGCCAGAGAGAGCACGTTTTGGGCGGCGGGCACCCCCTCTTCCAGAGTGCGGAAATGGTATTGAGCGCAGAAGGAGGCTAGCAAACGCCAGTAGGTGGCCTCTTGCGGGGCCAGTTCGGTGGCTCGCTGATAGGCCGCCAGGGCGGGTGGCAGGTCTCCGCTCAGGGCATAGGCGTCGGCCAGGGCGACCAGGTAGGCCGGTTCGTGAGGTTCCAGTAAGACGGCTTGCAGGAATTGTTCTATCGCCTTTTGGAATTGTTGCTGGCGTTTCCAGTACAGGCCATATAACGCCCGCACCGGCGCAGAGCGTGGAGCGAGGGTCGCGGCGCGTTCCAGGGCCGGGCCGCCCTCCTGGCCCAGATGTTGGCTGGCCTCACCCAACCAGGCCCAGGCTTCAGCGTTTTCGGGGTTCAGGTCAATTGCTCGTTGAAAGGCTTGCTGAGCCAGTTGCCATTCTCGCAGGAGACCCAGCCCCCGCCCGATCACCACCAGGCGTTGTGATGGATCGGCCTGATGCTCAGCCAGGGAAATCGCCGAGCGTATGGTCTGGACTTCGGCCTGGTAGGCAGGGTCGAGTTGGGCGGCTGTGTTCAGGGTCTGTAGGGCCGCGTCGGGATCAGACAGGCTGAGCAACAATCCCAGGCGATGATGGACGGCAGGGTTGGTGGAGTCAACCGCCAGGTAGGCCTGCCAGGTGGCCTGTTCGGCGGAGAAGTCGCCCTGGGTCTGGCGCGCCAGGCCCAGGTCCAGGAGCAGAGGCGGTTGGGGGCCGTATTGGACCAGGCCGCGCTCCAGAGCGTGGATCGCCTCCGGGAGTCGATCCAGGTTTCGGTACGCGGTAGCCAGGTTCCGCCATCCTTCCAGGGAGAGAGCGCCGGCCCGTTCGAGCAGGTCCACGGCTCTGGCCGTGTCTCCGCCGACCAGGGCGGCGTTTCCTGCCCGTTCCCACAGGTCGGCGCGCCAGAACAGAAGCACTGCCGCATGTTCAAACGACCGGGATGCCTCCAGGGGCTGCCCCTGTTCCAGCGCCTTTTGACCTTGCTGGAGATCGTGGTAGCCGATCAGGAGTGGTGGAAATATCACCGCCATCACCAGACTGAGCAGAATCAACCCAAGTTGAACGGTGGAGGACATCGTAAACGCCATGACTCTGCAACGCAGGAAATAGTCTTTTGCCGGTACACTTATAGAAACCAGGTTTTTCTGCGTCGCTATCTACGATTATATCTTCTCAGATAGCAGTATAATTGCACAGTATGGGCTCTCTCTTGAATCAAATGTTCACGTTCATGACCAATCAGCAGGGGAGCGTCATCTATCACCTGGTACTGGCCTTCTCTATCGCTGGTGCGCTACAGAGTGCATTTAACCACTGGCGTTCCAGTGAGTTCCCCCAGGCGCAACGAACCCTGGTGGGGCTGGGAGTCTTGCTGGTGCTCAACCTGCTCATGTTTTTTATCAGCGCTCTGGGATGGCAACAGGTGTTGAATCTGAACCTTTTGCTGCCCCCCCTGGATCGGGCGTTTACTTTGATGAGCCTGACCTGGGTTGTCTGGCTGTGGACCTTTCCGGAGCCCAACCAAATGGCCGATGCTGTGGCCACGCTGACCACATTGCTCATCGCTTCTGTGGCCGTCCTGGGGTTGACCGATCCGGTCGTGCTGATGCAGGCTGACTTCAACGCCACCCTGCAGGATAGCCTGTGGCAACTGGCGTCCATGGTCTGGACGTTGTTTGGGGTCTCGATTCTGATCATTCGCCGGCCGAGCGGGTGGGGCAACGGCCTGGCGTTCCTGATCCTAGCTTTCCTGGGACATTTGCTTTACCTGCTCAGTGAGCATGGCAGTGGCGATTTTCCCGGAGCCGTGCGCCTGGGATACCTGGCGGCCTATCCGATCTTGATGACTCTGCCGCAGCGTTTTCCGGCTCCGGTCTCGCGGCCGGTTTCGGTGAAGCAAGAAGCGCCGCTGCCGGAGCGCCGCCGCTATAGTGCGGATCCCAAAACCTTCCATGCTCTGATTGATCTGGCTGCTGAGACCAATCCCACCCGCCTCAACAAAGCTATCCCTCGCGCCGTTGCCCAGACCATGCTGGCCGATCTGTGTTTTCTGGTCTACCTGACCGATGAGCGGACACAACTTCACCTCGCGGCCGGCTACGACTTGATCCGGGAGGAGCCCCTGGAGGGGGGACCACTCAACAAAAATGCCATGCCCATGCTGAACAGCGCTATCCTGCGCGGCCGGGCCCTGCGCCTGCCGGCCAGTACCACTTCGGCCGACATCAAGGGTCTGGGCGAAATGCTTAATTTGAGCAATCCAGGCCATCTGTTATGCGTGCCGTTGCTGGATAAGGACAAACAATCGCTGGGGGGGATTATCCTGCTCTCGCCCTACTCGAATCGCCTGTGGAGTGCCGAAGACCAGGCGTTTCTGACCAACATTGCCTCTGGTTTGGTCTCGGTGGTCGAGCGTGCCCATCAAATGTTCTCCCTGCAGCAGAAGCAGGAGAGCCTGCAACAATCGTTGGAAGAGGCGCTCACCCGACTCTCGCAGATCAAAGCGGAAAACGAACAGTTGCAGCGCAAGTTGCTGAGGGCACGTGAGGAAAGCAAGGCAGCGGAATTGCAAGCCGCTCAGGCACGCATTGCCGAACTGGAGCAGGAAGTGGCCGAATTGCGGGCGGCTCAAAAGACGTATAGTCAAGTCGAAGTTCAGCAACTCGAAAAGGAATTGCGCCTCACACTGGAAGATGTGGCCCGACTGCAGAACCAACTGGCCGAGGCCAACATGCGCATCCTGGAACTCGAACAGAGCGATCGCAAGGAACGACTGCGTGAGCAGGCCGAAGTGGTGGCTTCGATTGCTCAGGAATTGCGTCAACCGATGTCTTCAATCATTGGTTACACCGATCTGCTGCTGGGAGAATCCGTGGGCGTTTTGGGCGCTCTGCAGCGTAAATTCCTGGAGCGCATCAAGGTCTCCACAGAACGCATCGGTAGCCTGATCAACGACCTGATTCAGATGACCACCCTGGAAACCGGCCTGATGGACCTGAAGGTGGAAGCGGTGGATTTGAATGAGATTATTGACAATGCCGTCTCTTACACCAGCAACCAGTTACGCGAACGCAATATCACTCTGCGGCTGGACCTGCCCAAGTCCATTGGGCTGATCTACGCGGATCGGGAGGCTCTGCAACAGATTTTGATCCACCTGCTGCAAAACGCCGGGGCGGCCTCACCCCAGGAAGGCAAAGTCACTCTCAGGGTGCAGACCCATGTGGAGGATGGGCAGGACTATGTGCTGATCCAGGTCAGCGACACGGGTGGGGGCATTCCAGCGGAGGAGATTCCCCGGGTGTTTACTCGTCTGTACCGGGCCGATAACGTTTTGATTCAGGGCGTGGGAGATACGGGTGTGGGCCTTTCCATCGCTAAGGCTCTCACTGAGGCGCAGGGCGGACGTATCTGGGTGGATAGCGAACCGGGTGTTGGGGCTACGTTTAGCGTCTTGTTGCCAACCGGACGTTCTCCTGAGAAGAGATAGGTCATGCGCGTTTTGCGTAGCACTTCGGCGGGTCTGGTTCTGGCGTTTCTCTCAGCACTGCTGGTCCTGGGAGGGCTCTCGCTGGCCCTAGCCGAAGCCTACGTCCCTCCACCGGTCACACCTTCTCCTACCCAAGTGTTCTTCACCCAATCTGCTCTTCTACCCTCTCCTCGACCAACCGCTACCCCGACTGTCACAGCCCCGCCATCCACGGTGTGCCCGCCACCAGCGGGCTGGATTCTGGTCACCATTCTGCCGGGAGACACGTTGGAGCGTCTGGCGGCACGTTATGGCACGACTCCCGATGCCCTGATCCGGGCCAATTGTCTGGTTTCTGGGGCGCTGCTGCCAGGCTATGGTCTTTATGTGCCTCCGCTTCCTACCGTCACAGCTGCCTTATGTGGTCCACCTTCTGGGTGGATCCCGATCGTGGTGCAGCCCGGTGACACCCTGTATCGCATCAGTGTACGCTATGGGATTACGGTAGCGCAACTCAAGCAGGCCAATTGTCTGCTCTCCGATTACCTGATGGCTGGTCAACGCCTGTGGGTACCCAATGTGCCTACCCGTGAACCTTCGGTCACCCCGATCCAGATCGAGTTCCCCACTGTCACCCCTGAATTCACTGAGACGATACCGCCGACGGAGACTATCGAACCGACTCAACCACCCACCGACACCCCCCAACCGACGGACACTGCCTCACCAACCGACACACCCCTGCCGATCGAGACGGACACGCCTCCTCCTACCCCCTAGCCGGCATACCGTTTCGAAGGACATTTGCTTCCCCTGAACTGGCTCCTAGGCTGGCTACCACCATCTCCCCGGGCTGTTGAACCATGTCCCGCTTCCCCTTTTTTCTTTTCCTGGTCAGTGTGCTATGGGGGATGATCCTGGTCGCCTGCACTGTAGCCCCTCCCACCCCCGAGCCCCTCTACCGTCTGCCGTTTCGGATCGTCCCTCCTGCGGGGCTATCTCTTCCCACCCCCACTCCCTTTCAACCGGCACTTCCTACGCCCTTTCCCACCATCTCGGTGGAAATGTATACCACGCCACTCCCGCCGCTGATCCTGGCCACACCCACACCGGTAGAGGAGACTTCGGCCACCCCCGACCTGACCGTGCCATATCCCCCAGGTACGCCATCGCCGGCAGCAGTGTATGAGGGGCCTGACGTGGTGACCTTCCTGTTGATCGGGTCGGACAAACGACCCGGGTCGAGTTTTCGCACGGATACCTTGATCGTGGTGATTCTGCGGCCGCGAGACGATCAGATCTCGCTGATCTCCATCCCTCGCGATCTGTGGGTCTATATCCCTGGCTGGGAGATGCAGCGGATCAACACTGCCTATCAACATGGCGAGATCAGCGACTATCCTGGCGGCGGCCCTCAACTGCTCAAAGACACCATCGAATACAACCTGGGATTGCGGATCGATCACACCGCTATGGTCGAGTTCGATGGTTTTCGCCGCATGATTGATACCCTGGGTGGGATTGATGTGCCGGTAGCCTGTGCGTATACCGATTGGCGCCTGATCGATCCCTCTCTCGATCCCGAAAACGAAGCCAACTGGCATCTTTACACGGTTGGGCCAGGATTGGTGCACATGGATGGTGATCTGGCCTTATGGTATGCCCGCTCGCGTCTGCGTTCCAATGATTTTGACCGGGGGCGACGGCAACAGGAAATCTTGCGAGCCATTTATCAGCGCGTGCTCAGTGCGGATCTCCTGAGCAAACTGCCTCAACTGTATAACGATTTGCGCTCTATGGTCATTACCGATTTGGGGTTGACCGATCTGATCAAACTGGCCACTCTGGCACCGGGGTTGTCGAATGCTGATATTCGCAGTTACTACATCCGCCCTCCGCTGGTGACTTCCTGGATCACCCCCGGTGGGGCCTACGTTCTACTGCCCGATCAGCAGGCTCTGCAAGATTTGATCCTGCAGGCCCTGAGCGCTTCACCGCGCGCCACAACAAACGAAGCGATTGTGGTGGAAATCCAGAACGGCACTCCCTTTGAGGGTTGGGATGCGCTGGCGGCATCGCGTCTGAACTATGCTGGCTACAGCACCCGCATTGCCCCTGCCGACCGTCGTGACTATGCTACCTCGATGCTGATCGATCTGACCCCTTCTCCTGATGTGGCCCGTGGCGAAGCCCTGTTGCAGGTGTTGGGCTTCTCCCCCTCCCAATTGTTTTCTCTGCCTGATCTCAATGGCACAGTCCACTATCGCCTGATCCTGGGCCGGGACTATCGGCCGTGTTTTCAACCCGAAACACTCGCTCCGTGACCTCCGATCCCCTGGGCCCATCTGCGCAATCTGTGTCCTTCGCGGATGCACTGCGAATCTCCCTGCGCCGTCTGCGGAGGAATCTCTGCAGGGCTTTTCAAAGATTTAATGTTCCATCTCTTTTTGTACCGCCAGGCTTTGCCTGGCAGTGTGCCGACCGTAGGTCGGCGGTACAATTTTATGTTACTGAGAGTTACAGCAACGGTAAGAAAGGCCCAAAGCTTAGAATTTTAAAAATCCCTAGAATCTCTGCGAACAGGTTTGACGCCTGCTTCCCTATGTGGTATAACAACCCCTAACTGAATAGCCCCGAACGGCAACTCTTATCCAGAGAGGCGGAGGGACCGGCCCTGTGAAGCCTCGACAACCGGGTTTGGTCGTTTTACGAGCGACTGGTGGGCCAGACCACGGTGCCAATTCCGGCAGACGGGATGTCTGGAAGATGAGAGGGCAGCCGCGCTTGTACGAGCAATTGCCCTTTCGCGTGTCCGGAGGGGCAATTTCATTTTCAAAGGAGATCCTCAAAAAAAATGAGCACCACTTTCATGACTTCTCCCAAACTGCTGTTTACCTCCGAGTCGGTGACCGAAGGTCACCCGGACAAGATCTGCGATCAGATCTCAGATGCCGTGCTGGATGCCTGTCTGGAGCAAGATCCGTACTCGCGTGTGGCCTGTGAAACAGCCACGAAGACCGGTTTCGTCGTGTTACTCGGCGAGATCACCACTCGCGCCAGCATCAACTTCGATGAACTGGTGCGCAAGACTATCCTGGATATTGGCTATGATGATAGTGCCAAAGGGTTTGACGGAAACACCTGTGGCGTCCTGGTGGCCATTGCCAAACAATCCGGTGATATTGCCATGGGTGTGGACAAAGCCCTGGAAGCCAGGACCGGCGAGATGACTGAAGCCGAAGTAGAAGCCATTGGTGCCGGCGATCAGGGTATGATGTTTGGGTTCGCCTGCAATGAGACCCCCACTCTGATGCCCATGCCCATCTACCTGGCGCATAAATTAAGCCGTCGCCTGGCAGAAGCGCGTAAAAGCGGTATCTTGCCCTGGCTACGCCCTGATGGAAAGACCCAGGTCACGGTGGAATATTCCCACGGCAAGCCCAGGCGGATTGATACCGTGTTGATCTCCACCCAACACGCCCCAGAAGTCTCTCAGGCCGATATTCGTGAGCAGATCATCGAACAAGTTATCCTGCCCACCTTGCCTGAAGATATGGTGGATGACAAAATGAAAATCTACATCAACCCCACCGGGCGATTCGTGATCGGGGGCCCCCAGGGTGACGCCGGAGTCACCGGTCGTAAGATCATCGTGGACACCTACGGCGGCATGGGCCGCCACGGGGGAGGCTGCTTTAGCGGTAAGGATCCCACCAAAGTGGATCGTTCAGCCGCCTATGCCGCGCGGTGGGTCGCCAAAAACGTGGTCGCAGCCGGCCTGGCCGAACGCTGTGAAGTCCAGGTGGCCTATGCCATTGGAGTGGCACGCCCTCTCTCCATTAACGTGGAGACGTTTGGCACCGGTCGGATTTCGGATGAGAAGATCGCCGCTTTGATCGAGGAACACTTTGACCTGCGACCAGGAGCGATTATTCGTGACCTCAATCTGCGTCGTCCGATTTACCGCCAGACAGCAGCCTATGGCCACTTCGGCCGGGATGATGTCCTCTTCCCGTGGGAGGAAACCAATCGGGCCGAGGCTTTGCGCCGGGCTGCCGGTTTGTAGGGACCCAGCGATACGTCACGGCCTCCGAGGTGCGCTCGGAGGCCGTTGCTTACCATACCCCCGGACAGACTCGAACTGTCCTCTTCGGCTCCGGAGGCCGACGCTCTATCCACTGAGCTACGGGGGCGTGTGCCTGGATTTTACATCATAGCAGGGCAAATCGTCAACGAAATGCACGAAATGCCCTGTGCACGTTCCCAGGCAAGCGTCATCCAGCGCCCCGGATGGGTTTCCTGAATCCCTTCCTGGCAAAGTCAGGCCTGACCAAATGGGGTTCGTTGTGCCGAACTCACGTTTTTTAGATCAGCAGCCGCAGAGGTTGCTCCAGGTATTCTGCCAGGGCCTGCAGGAATTGGGCGGCTTCGGCGCCATCGCTGATCCGGTGATCGACTGAGAGGGTCGCTTTCATTCGCCAGCCGATTTGAATGTCCCCGTTTTCAACCACCGGCACCTGCCTGGCTGAACCGATGGCCAGGATGGCCGCTTCAGGGGGGTTGATGATGGCTACGAATTGTTCTACGTCATACATTCCCAGGTTGGAGGTGGAAAAGGTGGAGCCTTCCACATCCTCGGGTTTGACTTTCCCTTCGCGGGCACGCGTGGCCATGGCTTTGATCTCGTTGGAAATGTGCCGCAGGGGTTTCTGGTCGGCATCGCGTACAACCACGGTCAGCAAGCCACCGGGCACAGTCACGGCGACGCCGATGTTGATGTGGCCATGCTGGATGATTTCGTTGTCCCGCAACGTGGCATTCAGGTTGGGGAAGCGCCGCAAGGTGAGGGCCACTGCTTTGACGATAAAGTCGTTGACGGAGATCTTTTCTGCTTCTGGCAGGTAGGCGTTGATCTGCTGGCGCAGGGCCATCAGCGCATCCAGGCGATATTCGTGGGTGACGTAGAAGTGGGGGATGGTCTGTTTGGCTTCTACCAGGCGGCGACCGATAGCCTGACGCAGTTTGCTGGTGGGCACTACAGTATCGGCAGGGGCGACAAAAGCAGGCGTGGCAACTGCTGGGGGGGTCGCTGGGAGCGGTGAAGGGGGCGGAGCAGGAACGGCTGCCGCTGCAGTCTGGCGGGAGGCCAGGGCCATTTCAATGTCGCGGCGGACGATGCGGCCCCCCGGTCCACTGCCGGGGATGGTGAACAGGTCCAGGTCGTATTCCCGGGCTAGGCGTCGAGCCAGGGGGGAGGCTTTGAGGCGGGTTTCTGAGGCCGGGGGGAGCGAGGTCGGTGCGGCAACCTGATCGGGCGGGGAAAGCGGTGGGGGGGCGGCAGAGCCCGCTTCCGTCCGAGGCGGAGAGGCGGTCTCGAGTTCGGGCACCGTTTCGCCGGGTTGGCCGATCACGGCGATGGGCGTGTTCACCGGTACGACTGCGCCGGGGTCTACCAGATGTTGGAGGACGATGCCGCTGGAGGGGGCTTCCACTTCTACGGTGGCTTTGTCGGTTTCGATCTCGGCCAGGATGTCTCCCTTGTTAATCGGTTCACCCACCTGGCGTACCCATCGAACCAGGGTGCCTTCGGCCATGTCGAATCCCAGTTTGGGCATGCGAATGGTCTCGGCCATTAGCGTAATACCTCCTTTGCTGCGGCAATGATGGTGGATACCTGGGGTAGTGCTGCCTGTTCGAGGGTGCGGTTGTAGGGGAGAGGGACTTCTTTCTGGGCTACCCGCAGGATGGGCGCATCTACGTAGTCAAAGGCTTCTTCGTAAATGCGACTGACGATTTCACTGCCAACGCCGAAGGATTTCCAGCCTTCTTCTACGACGATGGCCCGGTTGGTTTTTTTGAAGGATTCGAGCACCGGTTCCATATCCAGGGGGCGCAGGGTGCGCAGGTCAACGATTTCGGCTTCGATGCCTTCGCGAGCCAGTTCCTCAGCGGCTTTCATGGAAAGTTCCAGGCCTTTGCAGTAGGTGATGATGGTCAGGTCCCGGCCGGGACGCTGGATTTTGGATTTGCCGATCGGGATCAGGTATTCGCCCTCCGGTACGTCTCCACGCACCTGGTACATGGTGGCATGTTCGATGAACAGGACGGGATCGTCGGAGCGGATGGCGGATTTCAACAGGCCTTTGGCATCTTCAGGTGTGCCCGGGCTGACTACTTTGAGGCCGGGGAAGTGAGCGAAGACGGCATCTGGGGTTTGGGAATGGGTGGCGCCCAGTTGCCGTCCGCCGCCGCCCACGGCGCGGATGACCAGGGGTAGCGTGAACTGTCCACCGAACATGTAGCGCAGTTTGGCGGCCTGGTTGACGATCATGTCCATGGCTGAGAAGGCAAAGTTGATGGTCATTAACTCGGCTATGGGGCGTTGGCCAACCATGGCTGCACCAATGGCGGCGCCGATGATGGCGTTTTCGGCTATGGGGGTGTCTTTGACACGTTTGGGGCCGTATTTGTCGTAGAACCCTTTGGTCACGGCATAGGTGCCGCCCCATATTCCGACCTCCTCGCCCAGGATGAATACCGAGGGGTCGCGATCCATCTCTTCCATTAAGGCTTGCGAGATCGCTTCGCGCATGGTGATTCGTGGCATGGTTACACCTTCATTCTACGTAAACGTCGGTATACAACTCTTCCAGCGGTGGTTCCGGGCTGGCTTCCGCAAATTCCACGGCGTCCTGGACTTCCTGTTCCACTCTGGCCTCGATTGCCTCCAGTGTCTGGAGGTCGGCGATGTTGTGCTCTATCAGGTAGTGGCGAAAGATGCCGATGGGGTCGTTTTCTTGCCATTTTTTGACTTCTTCTGGCCGGCGGTAGCGTTCCGGGTCGCCCATGGAGTGGCCGCGAAAGCGGTAGGTGATCACTTCCAGGAAGTAGGGTTGACTTTCACGACGGATAAATTCGATGGCTTCTCGGGCGGCCTGGTATACCTGGATCACGTCCATGCCATCTACCTGCCCATTCTTCATGGCATAGCCTTCTGCTTTCTGGCGGATTTCGGCTACCGCTGAGGCGCGCTCCACGGCTGTGCCCATGCCGTATTTGTTGTTTTCACATACCCATAGCACACGCAGGTTCCAGATTTTGGATAGGTTGAGGGCTTCGTGGAAATAGCCGATGTTGGTGGCGCCATCACCAAACATGCATATGGTGACGTTGTCGTTCCCGGCATATTGATCACCTAGAGCCATGCCAGCCGCAATCGGCAGGTGAGCGCCGACAATGGCATGACCACCCCACATGTTCTTTTCCACGCTGGCCATGTGCATCGAGCCACCTTTGCCTTTGGACATGCCGGTGATCTTGCCCAGTAACTCAGCCATCACTTGACGAGCCGAGATGCCGCAATTCAGGGCGACGCCATGGTCGCGATAGGCGGTAATGACACGATCGCGCGGCTCGCGCGCGGCGATAATACCAGTGGAGACGGCTTCCTGGCCAATGTAGAGGTGCATGAAGCCGCCGATCTTGCCGGCCTGGTAGAGTTCTGCCCCGCGTTCTTCTACGCGGCGGATCAGCACCATCTGGCAGTACCAATCAAGTAACTGTTCTTTGTGCATGGACGCGTTTCTCCGTTGTGTCTTCTCGGTGGGGTTGTTTTTCCGTAACGATGATTCGCACAGAACAACACCAGGAATCTCCCGGCGTTCTGTTATTATCAGACTGAATATTTTATTCGACTTTTTGGGTCAAGTTTGGGAAGTTGATATGTTTTGATAGATCATCCGCAGATTGCGCAGATGACGCAGAGAGTATCCGCAGATTGCGCAGGTGATGCAGAGAGTATCCGCAGATCACGCAGATGACGCAGAGGTGTGCTCT
>FWWM01000499.1_pt1 | contig 130175 bp, 135 predicted proteins | sample 2228351 | NCBI WGS metagenome assembly FWWM01 (sample SAMEA103939774, study PRJEB20133) | metagenome
GGGTGTAAAAGCCACAGGTGCCGTACCCGATGCGTTGCGGCTGCATGGCGCTCCTCTTTCTCGGAAGGAGTGCCAAAGGTTTTTGAGCTTATGCAATGCCTGCGCTCCGGCTGGTCTGGGACGAGGAACCATAACGGTGGTCTCTGCCCGAAGCGGCTGCGGGGGTGCAGGGCGCCGTAGAGGGGGAGCCGACCGGCCGGCCTCTGATTGACCAGGGCCAAGAGCGGGGAGAGCAGGTCTTCGGGGCCGTCCAGGAAGGACTCTTGTGCGGTGGCCTTCCGGCCTTCGGCGTGTTCGGATAGCATTGGCTGCGCATGGACGTTAAGCCGCGGGGGGAGGCCATTTCCACATGATCTTTAGTACAACTCATGCTTGATCCTCGTTCAAAAGAATTTGAAGAGCGATTCAGGGCGCGGTATGAGGCGCTTGGGCCTGTGCCGGCGTTCCCAGGCGAGCGCACCTGGCTTGATCGGGTCTGCACCTGGGAAGACTTTCGGGATCGTGGCCATTATGTCGCGCCGATAGTACGCCGCATGATCCGGCCGGACGCGCAGGACTGGCAGAAGGCTGAAATCGCCGCGGCGCCCGAGCTCGCCCAGCTCCTTCTCGAAGCGTTCCCCGAGGAATAAGGCGGGCATCCGCCCGGCGCAGCGGGTTACTTTGCTACAAGCGCAAGATGCGCAAGTACGACGCGCTGTGCCTGGAGCCGGTGCAGGAGTACGACGCTGAGAAAGTGCGCGCCTTGCGCAAACGCCTGCGCTTGAGTCAGGCCGTGCTGGCATCGATCCTCAACACCAGCGTCTCGACCGTTCGCAAGTGGGAGGTGGGCGACAAGAAGCCCAGCGGTCCCTCGCAGAAGTTGCTCGGCCTCATCGAACGCAAAGGGCTGGAGGCCGTGCTCTGAGCGGGGCGCCGCGAAAAGCAGAAAACCCTTGGCTCCCTGGGCCGCTCCGCGCCGTTCCGGGCGCTTCCCCACGGGAAGGGGAAGGCCGCCCGCGCCCCGCCCAGGAGAAACCTGAGCGCCCCGGGCGCGCTTTCGGGCAGGCTCGCGTCCGTCCAGGACGCCACAATAGCCTCCCATGCGCCTCGACTACCGCGCCGAGATCGCCCGCTACGGCCTGCCGGGGAGGCTGGCCGGCGAGCTCGTGGCCCTTTTCGAGCGCTGGAACGGCCTTCCCGCCAGGCGCCGGCGCACCGCCACGGGGGTGAGCTACCGCACCGCCTACCGCCGCTTCGTGAACCTGTGCGCCGCCTTCCGGGACCTGCACGCCCTGGGCTACCGCATCCAGAGCGTGGGGAAACCTTCGCGAGGAGCACGTGCACGCCCTCGTCCGCCACTGGGAGGAGGCAAGCGAGGCGGCGGGCACCATCGACAACAAGCTCTCCTACCTCCGGGCGCTCTGCGCCTGGGCGGGCAAGCGCGGCATGATCAAGGAAAGCCGCGCCTATGCCTCCGACCCGAAGGCCTTCGGCCGCTCCCGCGCCGCCCTCGCGGGCCTTCCCGTCTCGCGCCGCGGCGCCGAGCTGTGGCGCGAGCTCATGACCCGCGCCGCGGGCTGGCGCCGGGTGGCCCAAGCCGGCGCCGCGGCCCTGGTCGTGGAGGCATGCGCGGCCTGGATGGAGGAGCGCGCGCCCGACAAGCGCTCGGCGGCCAGCATCGACTGCGCCCGGACGGTCTTCGCCGGGCGCGAGGGCAGCCTCGAGGAGCGGATCGGCCGCTTCGCGCGGCTGCGCCGCGAGAAGCCCACGGGCGGCGCGGCCGTCCTGTGCACCATGCACGCGGCGAAGGGGCTCGAGTGGGACTTCGTCTGGATCGCGGGGACGGAAGAGACGGTGGCGCCCGACGACCAGGCGCCCCTCGAGGAGGAGCGCAGGCTCTTCTACGTCGCCATGACCCGGGCCCGGGAGAGGCTCGTCATCTCCCACACCGATCGCAATCCGCCGAGCCGTTTTCTCTATGAGTTGGAAGACCGCTGACCGGGACGGCGGCGCTCGAGGAGCGCGCCGTCTGGCGCGGGGACAAATCGGGGGCTGCAGAACGCAAAAAAGCCGGATTATCCACAACCCGGCGTTTTGTAAGTCATTGATTTTGGCGCCCCGAACACGAATCGAACGTGCGACCTGCCCCTTAGGAGGGGGCTGCTCTATCCACTGAGCTACCGGGGCGAAGCTTTCATTTTATGCAAAAATGCCATGACTTGCCGGCCCAGCTTTAGCCGACCGGCGGAGGAGGATGTCTATCCGTGCGGATCTTGGTGGTGGAGGATGACGCTCTACTTGCGGACGCAGTGGCGCGGGCCTTGACCCAGGCTGCCCACACGGCGGAGGTGGTCCATACGGGCGAGGCAGCGGACCGAGCCCTGGCGGCGGGTCGCTTCGATTTGGTGATCTTGGACGTGGGATTGCCTGGGATGGACGGGTTCGAGCTGCTCAGGCGTCTGCGGGGCCGCCGCTCCGACACGCCGGTACTGGTGCTCACTGCCCGGGACGCCGTGGAGGATCGGGTCATGGGTCTGGACCTGGGGGCCGACGATTATCTCACCAAGCCCTTCCACCTGGCCGAGCTGGAGGCGCGGGTGCGGGCCCTGATCCGCCGCGGCCATCAGTCCGCCACCGGCACCTTGGTCCACGGCCGGCTGCGTCTCGACGTGGCGGGCCGCAGACTCTACTGCGACGACCAGCCGGTGGATCTTTCCAGCCGGGAACTGGCGGTTCTGGAGCTCCTTCTCATGCGGGCCGGGCGGGTTGTCACCAAAGAACAGCTTGCCGATCATCTCTACGGTTGGGGCGACGAGGTGTCGAGCAACGCGATCGAGGTTTTCGTGCACCGCCTGCGCAAGAAGCTGGAGCCCATGGGGGCTAATATCCGCACCGTGCGCGGCATGGGTTATTTGATCGACAAGCCCCATGGCGGCTAGCCAGCCGCTATTGCGCACCAAGCTGCTCCAATGGCTGCTGGTGCCGCTGCTCGCCTTGCTTGTGCTGGACGCCTTCGTGAGCTACTTCGCCGCGGTGCGCTTTTCCCAGCGTGCCTACGACCGGTCTCTCGCCGAGATCGCCCGGGAGCTGGCGCTGCATGTGGCAGAGCGCGAAGGTCGCGTGGTCTTCGACCTGCCGGAGCCGGCGCAACGGGTGCTGCTCTCCGATCCGAGCGATACCCTCTACTTCCGCGTCGTCGCCGCCGACGGCAGGAATCTCGCTGGCGACAAACGGCTCGAGCAGACGCCCGCTTCCCCCGGGGGCGGACGCGAGCAACAGTTTTTCGATGCCAAGGTGGATGGGGTGCCGGTGCGGGTGGCGACACGGCACGTGCTGCGACCTGGCAGCTCGACACCCCTTGCCACCATCGTCGTCGCGGAGACCGAGAACAAGCGTGGCGAGCTTGCCCGCGAGATCCTGCTCTCGGTGCTGGCGCCCCAGCTCTTGCTGATCGCCATCGCTGGACTTCTGGTGTGGAACGGAGTGCAGCGCGGGCTGGCACCCCTAGAAGCGCTGCGGCAGGCGCTCGCCAGCCGCTCCCACGTGGACCTGCGCCCGCTGCCAGAAAGCGGAGTCCCGGGCGAGCTGCAGCCTCTGGTGCACGCCATGAACGACCTCATGCGCCGGCTCGACCACGCGCTCACGCTGCAGAGCCGGTTCATCGCCGACGCAGCGCACCAGCTCAAGACGCCGGTGGCGGGTTTGCGCGCCCAGCTCGAGCTCATGCTGCGCGAGACCGATCCCCAGCGGCTGCGGGAGGCGCTGAGCCGCCAGTACGTAGGGGTCGAGCGCCTGGCACGGCTCGTGTCTCAGCTCCTTTCCCTCGCCCGTAACGAGCCGGAAGCGCTGCGCACGCTGCGGCTTCAGCCACTGGATTTGAACGCTTTGGCGCTGCAGGCCACCATGGACTGGGTGCCTGAGGCGCTCAAGAAAGACATCGACCTGGGGTTCGAAGGGCTCGACCGGCCCTTGATGCTCCACGGCGACCCGGCGCGGTTGCGAGAGCTGTTCGATAACCTTTTGGACAACGCCATCCGCTACAGCCGGCAGGGCGGACGGGTGACCGTTCGAGTGCATGATCGACCCCGGCCAACGGTGGCTATCCATGACGACGGACCCCGTATCCCGGTGGAGGAACGCCGGCGCATCTTCGAGCGCTTCCATCGTTTACTGGGAAGCGGTGCGGACGGCAGCGGCCTGGGTCTCGCCATCGCCCAAGAGATCGCGCGGATCCACGGTGCGGAGATTTCCTTGGACGACGACGCCGACGGCGTCGGCAATACCTTCAGCGTGAGCTTCAACGCCTCGGCTTCCGCCGAGTCCGCGTGAATACCTTCACCCCCGTGCCGGCCGCCCTGCGCGGGCACCGCAACGGGCCCGTAAAGCTTGCGTTAAGCTTCGCGCAAGCTTCCCTTAAGCTGCGCGACAGGGCTGGTTAAGCCGGCCCCGATAAGCTGGTCTCTACCGGGCGCGACACGGTGTCGCGCTGGACCGACGACAATTCCGAGGAGATTGACCGGTGGAGACCCTTTCGATTGGAAGTTCCCTGTTCTGGGTGGCCCTTGCCCAGATCATCATGATCAATATCCTGCTCTCGGGCGACAACGCGGTGGTGATCGCCCTGGCAAGCCGCAACCTCCCGCCCCGGCAGCAGAAGCAGGCGATTCTCTTTGGCAGTTTTGGGGCCATCGCGTTGCGGGTGGTCCTCACCTTTTTCGCGGCGTACCTGTTGACGCTTCCCTATCTCAAGCTGGCGGGCGGTGCGCTGTTGCTCTGGATCGGGGTCAATCTGCTCAGCTCCCACGAGGAGGAGCACATGGACGCCCACTCCAACTTGCTAGCGGCGATCAAGACCATCATCGTCGCCGATTTCGTAATGAGCCTGGACAATGTGATCGGCGTCGCGGCGGCAGCCAAGGGGAACCTTTTGCTCCTGCTGATCGGGCTGGGAATCAGCATTCCCCTCATCGTCTACGGCAGCACCGTGATCCTCAAGCTCATGCGGCGCTTCCCGGTCATCGTCACCCTCGGGGCGGGCCTGCTGGGCTACGTGGCAGGTGAGATGGGCGTATCCGATCCGGCCGTGGGCCTCTGGATCGAGGAACATGCTCCGCTGCTCCATCAGGCGGCGCCGTGGATTTTCGCTGCGCTGGTCGTGGTGGTCGGCAAGTGGCTTTCGGCCCGCGAATCGACCGAGGCCGAGGAGCTGGACGCGGTCGAGGCAGAAGAGTCGGCCCGTTGAACGCGGCGGTCCGAGGCGCTTGCCCTCGGGCGCGGCCACCAGATCCGATGAAGGGAGAGAACCATGGCTGAGATTGAGAACGTGTTGCTCCCGGTCTCCAACGATCGGGACATGCAGTGGGCGGTCGATTACGTGGTGGGCCTAGCCCGCCAGAGACCGATCCGTGTCCATTTGCTGTCGGTGCAGACCCCGTTCAACGGGCACGTACGGATGTTCTTCAAGGACGACGAGATCGCCCGATTCCATCGCGAGGACGGAGAAGAACAGCTCGCCCCGGTGAAAGAGGCGCTGGAGCGGGCGAACGTGCCGTGCGTGCCCCATATCGCCGTGGGCTACAGCGCACCCACCATTGCCGAATTCGCCCAGCGGCACCGCTGCGCTCGGATCGTCATGGGCCCCCAGCGGGACCCCATGACCGTGTCGGGCCTGCTACTCGGCGGATTGTCTCGCCAGGTGGAGCAACTGTTGCGCTCCGCCGGGCAGACTTGCCAAGTGGTGTAAAGGGCGCGTCGCCCAGCCTAGAGGGCTGGCGCTCCATCCGCTGCCCGTCGTCACGGGCCCATGCCTTCCAGCCGATGCCTTCCGGCGTCGGTTTTTCTTTGCTCGCGGGGCTCCGCGCTGGCGTTTTCCGCTTCCACCCGGTCAGGCCTCCGGGAGCCCCCGCGGTTTCGAACGATCATGGTAAATTGAAGTCCTGACCCCGAGCGCCCAGTGGGAGGAGCGAACGCCGCATCCCGCGGGCCGTTCCGGACCGAGGGAGACTTCGCCGGGCGCTCTTGCGGCAAGAGAAGGAAAGGATCCCGTTCATGCCAAGCCTGAACCAACGCCAGCAAGCCACCTTGCGCAGGCGCCTGACCGAACGGCGGCGCCAGATCGTCCAGGATATCCAGGAAGCCCTGGCCCGCTCCGACGCGGAGTTGGCCGCTAAGCTCTCCGATCGGGTGCGGGACGCTGGGGACGAGTCGGTGGTGGATTTTCTGGAAGCCCTGGACGCCGCCCTCATGGATCGGGACGTCCAGGAATTGCGGGACATCGAGGCGGCTCTCGCGCGGCTCGAGGCGGGCGAGATCGACCGCTGCGCCGAATGCGGAGGCGAGATCGGCTTTGAACGCCTGCAAGCCTTCCCCACCGCCACCCGTTGCGTGCAGTGCCAGGCGGTCTACGAAAGAACCCATGCCGGCTCGGCCGGCGCCTCCCTTTGATTCGGATCCCTGAGATGGGCGATCGCCGTGGCCGTGCATAACGCGGACATCGCCGCTATGTTCGAAGAGATCGCTGATCTCCTCGAAATCCAGGGGGCCAACCCGTTCCGCGTGCGCGCCTATCGCAATGCCGCCCGCACGGTGGAAGGGCTGGGGCGAGATCTCGCCGCCCTGGTCAGGGCGGGAGAGGATCTCACCGAGCTGCCAGCCATCGGCGAAGACCTGGCCGCCAAGATCAAGGAGGCAGTGGAGACCGGCCGCATCGCCTTCCTCGCGCGTTTGCACAAGGAGCTGCCGCCGGCCATCACCGAGCTTTTGAAAATCCCCGGGCTGGGCCCGAAGCGGGTGAAGGCCTTGTACCAGGACCTGGGGGTGCAGAGCCTGGAGCAATTGGCCCGCGCAGCCCGGGACGGACGCATCCGGCAGCTGCCGGGCTTTGGCGCCAAGACCGAGGAGAAGATTCTGCAGGCCGTGGAAGCCCACCTCTCCAGCGCCCGCCGCTTCAAGCTGGCGGTGGCGGCCCAGTATGCCGCACCCCTGGTGGAGCACTTGCGCAAGGCCCCGGGCGTGGGACAAGTGGTGGTGGCCGGCAGCTTCCGGCGCATGCGGGAGACGGTGGGAGATTTGGACATCCTGGTCACCACCCTCCATCCTGAGGAGGTGGTCCGGCGCTTCGCCGACTACGAGGAAGTGAAAGAGGTGCTGTCCAAGGGAGGCACCCGGGCTTCCGTGGTCTTGCGCTGCGGGCTACAGGTGGACTTGCGGGTAGTGGCGGAGGAAAGCTACGGGGCGGCGCTCCACTATTTCACCGGCTCCAAGGCCCACAACATCGCTGTCCGGCGCCTTGCCCAGGAGCGGGGGCTCAAGGTGAACGAGTACGGGGTATATCGGGGCGAGGAGCGGATCGCCGGCCGCACCGAAGAGGAGGTCTATGCCACGGTGGATCTGCCCTACATCCCGCCCGAGTTGCGCGAGGACCAGGGCGAGATCGAGGCCGCCCGCGCCGGACGCCTGCCACAACTGGTGGAGCTTGCCGACCTTAAAGGGGATCTCCACGCCCATACCAAGGCGACCGACGGCAAGAACACCTTGGAGGAGATGGCCGAAGCAGCGCACAAGCTGGGTTTCGAATACCTGGCCATTACCGAGCATTCCCGCCGCCTCACCGTGGCCCACGGGCTCGATCCGCGGCGCTTGGAGAAGCAAATCGATGAGATCGAGCGGTTGAACGCCCGGCTGAAGGGTATCCGCCTCCTCAAGGGGATCGAGGTGGACATCCTGGAGGATGGGCGCCTGGATCTGCCGGATTCGGTCCTCGCCCGGCTGGACTTGGTGGTGGGGGCAGTGCACAGCAAGTTCGACCTTCCCCGAGCGCGCCAGACGGAGCGCATCCTCAAAGCGATGGAACACCCGTACTTTACCATCCTCGCCCATCCCACCGGGCGGCTGATCGATGAGCGCCTACCCTATGACGTGGACATGCTCAAAATCGTCCGCAAGGCCAAGGAGCGCGGCTGCTTCCTGGAGCTCAACGCCCACCCGGAGCGGCTGGATCTCCTGGACGTGCACTGCCGCATGGCCAAGGACGAAGGCGTGCTGGTGGCCATCAGCTCCGATGCCCACAGCGTGCTCGACTTCGGCAATTTGCGCTACGGCGTGGGCCAGGCCCGACGGGGCTGGCTGGAAGCGAAGGATGTGCTCAATACGCGGGGGCTGAAAGCATTGACGAGCTTGCTCGAGGGCGCGGCCGGCAAGGGCACCCGGGCGGGCCCGGGCGTTTCGCGAAGGCGCTCCTCGGAATAGGCCGAATGGCTACAGGCGTAGCGCTTTGGCGAGGGTGGCTTTGATTCCGATCTGTCCCGCTCGAGCGACTCGGGTTCTGGCGGGAGCGGGGCGGCCATGTCGCGCTTTCGCTCCTTACCCCGAGGGCTCCGTCACGCGCTTCGCCGGCTGCGCGCAAGCCCCCGGTCCCGTGCCGTCTTTCCGAGTACTTCGCAAAAGCCGGGACAGGGGAAAAACGCGGGGCCTCGCGGCCCCGCGCCGCGCCGCCATGGGGAGGAGGGGGGCCTTGGCGGCGCCAGAAGGGTCGGCGCCCGGGGCGCCTGGATTACGACTCCACCACCAGGGAGTTGGCGCGTCGTAGCTACGAAACATGCCATCGCCACCGGCCGAAGCGGGATCGGCCGCCAGGGCCAGGGGTGCGGCCGTGGCGATTCCAGCGGCGGCGGCCAGCAATTTGAGCCCCAAGAGAAGCGACGCCTCACGCGTTTGAAGGTTGCTCATCGTTTTTCCTCCTTCACAGTTTCGGTATGCGGCGCCTACGGCGCTGCCCCTCGTGACGCGAAGACCATGCCAGAAGGGAAAAACTCGATAAAACAATTAGATGGGAAAATAGACCGGCACGCCCGGTGAGCCTATCCCGTCGCCTGGCCGCGACGGGATCGCCCAGCGAGAGGCCAAGATACGGATTTATCTATTCTTTTTCGTCGCCTGAGGACGACGCCCGGGTTCAGACGCCGGATTCCTCTTCCGGCGCCACGTCCGGCAAATGATCGTATTTGAACATGCCGGGCTGGAGGTTTGCCCGGCGCAGGAGGCGGTAGAACTCGGTGCGATTGCGCTGAGCGAGGCGCGCGGCTTCAGCCACGTTGCCCCGGGTGAGCTTGAGAAGCTGGATAAGGTAATCCCGCTCGAAACGGGCTTTCGCCTCCGCGTAAGAGAGGACCTCGGTCGGATTCTCCCGCAGGGCTCGGGTCACCAGGGCGGCGGGCACCACGGGCGTCGTGGTAAGGGCGCAGCATTGCTCCACCACGTTGGCGAGCTGGCGGACATTGCCGGGCCAGGGGGCGGTCATCAAGGCGTCCAAGGCCTCCGGAGCGAAGCCTGTGATCTCCTTGCGGTACTTAGGGGCCAGCAGGTGCAAGTAGTGGTTGGCCAGCAGCGGGATGTCCTCTCGGCGCTCGGCGAGGGGAGGAAGGCGCAAAGTCACCACCGCGAGCCGGTAATAGAGGTCCTCCCGGAAACGCCCTTCCTCCACCGCCTGGCGCAAGTCCCGATGGGTGGCGGAGATGAAGCGCACGTCCACCTGGATGGCTTGCGTAGCGCCTACCGGCCGCACCTCCCGGTCCTGGAGTACCCGCAGCAGCTTTCACCTGCAAGGGTGTGGGCATGTCCCCGATCTCGTCCAGGAACAAGGTTCCCCGGTGAGCCGTCTGGATCAACCCGGTGTGGGGGGCGGTGGGCGCCGGTGAAGGCTCCCTTCACGTGGCCGAACAGCTCCGACTCCAGGAGCGGCTCGGGTATCGCCCCGCAGTTGATGGCCACAAAGGGCCCGGCGCGGCGAGGGCTTGCCCGGTGAATCGCCCGGGCAAGCAGCTCTTTTCCGGTGCCGCTCTCGCCCTGGATCAGCACCGCCGCGTCCCCAGCAGCCACCATCTTGGCCTCCGACAGCACGGTGCGCACGGCCGCGCTCCGGGTGATGATGTCGCGGCACCATTCGTCCTCGACCCCGGCTGGCGTGCCCCCGGAGAGCTGTAGCGCTTGAGCCACCTTGGCGAGCAGCACTTCCGGGTCGTAGGGCTTGGTAAGGTAGGCGAACACGCCGCTCGCGGTCGCTTCCACCGCGTCGGGAATGGTACCGTGGGCGGTGAGCACGATGACCGGTAGGGAGGGATCCGAGGCCCGGATCGATTGGAACAGGGCCATTCCGTCCAGGCCCTGAAGCTTGAGGTCGGTGACCACCACGTCGGGCCGCGCCAGCGCGAGGCGCGCGAGGGCCGCTTCCGCGCTTTCGACGGCGGTTACCGCGTAGCCTGCCGACGCAAGCCGGGTGCTCACCAGCTTGAGCAATGCGGGGTCGTCGTCTACCAACAAGACGCTCGGGCGCTTCGCAGTCATTTTTGCCGGATCGGTCGAAGTAAACCTAGGGCGATTGAAAGAGGATGCTAGAATAATGCCCGTGCGCCCTTACGGGAAGCACGCGCGCGGGAGGAAGCGTCGCTGCCGTTCGGCGGTCGATGGGCTTCAATGCGAAGCGCAGGGCCAATGGCCGAGAAGAGCCTTGCCGCTCCCAAGGAGAAGGCTAAACCGACTCGGCGTCGTGGTCGGAGACCGCTTCTTCCGTTCGCGACGGGGCTCCCTCCCGCAGTTTCCCATCCATGACGGACTTCTGGATCCACTGCGGCTACCACCTGCTCGAGCGCGACGGCACCGGGCGGCTGCGGGTCACCGACGACTTCCTGCGGGCCTACCTGGCGCGGCCGGAGCTCGCGCCAGTGCCGGAGTCCTGTCCCGCCGAACGGGCGCTGCACGACGCCCTCCTAGCGAGCCCCCGGCGAGAGATTGCCGAGTCCGAGCTCGAGGCCATTGCCGACCGGGACGCACGGGAGAACTACCGGGTATTCTTGCGCTTCCGCCGGCGTCTGTTGGCCGCCGAAACCCTGGAGGCGAGCTATCTTGCCCTCTTCCAGGAACCGAACGTGAGCGTGCCCCCCCTCTTCGTGCGCCAGCTCACCCAGGTCATCCTGCGCAGCCTCCTGGACGGCACGGACGACGCCTTGCAGGTCCGGGCCGCGGAACTGTTCTTTCGCCCCCAGAAGATCCGCCTCCAGGAAGGGCGGGCCATGGCGGCCGACCTGGAGACGGTGGAATTACACGCCACCACGGGCGGTTTCGGTTCCCTGGGAGAGCTTCTAGTGCGGTCCAGGACCCCCGTGCGCACCATCGAGCTGGACGTCCTGTCCGAAGAAAGCGCCTCGGCGTACTGGGAACGGGACGAGCGCTTCGATACCGTCCTACCCCTAGGGCCTGCCCAGCCAGGCGCCCGGGCGCTCGCCCGGGTGATGGAGCGCTGGGTCGAACACTTCCACGGAGTTCGCGTACGCATCCGCCCCCTCGGGCGCATCGAGGATGAGCGCTGGAGCTGGCACGTGGGGCTCGATGCGCAGGCGAGCGGCATTCTGAACGACCTGTACCGCGGTGTGGAAGTGGAGCAGCAGCGGCTCGAGCGCCTGCTCTGCCTTTTCCAGCTCACGTTTGAAAACCCGGCTGACATGCTGGCTCCAGTGGCCGGCCGACCGGTCTACCTGGGACTCGCCATGGATGAGGCGGAGGTACTGCGCATGAAGCCCCAGAACTTACTGGTGAACCTGCCCCTCGCTCGCCGCGTATGACCCTTATGACCTGGGAGATGCTCACCCTCTTGGCGCTTGCGGCGGGGCTCGCGTTCTGGTACGACACCCTGCGGGCTCGGGAAACAGCCCTCGCGGCGGGTAAGGCCTTATGCGAGCGGGAAGGGGTTCAGCTGCTGGATGAGACGGTGAGCGTGACCGCCCTGGGCCTCGGCCGGGACGCCAACGGGCGGCTCGCCATCCGCCGGCGCTACCGCTTCGAATACAGCGATACCGGAAACAACCGCCGGGAAGGGTGCGTCGTCCTCCTCGGCACCCGGGTGCTGGAAGCGCGCCTGGAGTGGAGCGGCGACCGGACATGGCCTCAAGCGATCCACTGACCTTTCTCGGCCCGGGTCTGCCGTGATTTGCGGGTCATGAACGGGCCCAGGCGTTTCCCCAGGGCTTCGCCCTACCTCCTGCTCGTGGCGGCTACCCTGTTCTGGTCGGGCAATTTCGTGTTGGCCCGGGCGATGCACGAAGCGATCCCGCCCCTCGCGATGGCCTTTTGGCGCTGGTGTGGGGCCGCGCTTCTGCTGCTGCCCTTCGTTGCGCCCCGGGTATGGGCCCAGGGTCGCCTGGTGGTCAGCCATCTTCCGGTGCTCCTCGCCCTGGGCACTTTCGGGGTGGCCGGATTCAACACCTTGGTTTACATGGGCCTGCAGTCCACCACTGCCACCAACGCCGTGCTACTCAACTCGTCGATCCCCGTGGCCATCATGGCATTGTCATGGGCTTTTCTTGGCGAGAAGCTCGCCTGGCGCCAGGCCCTGGGGGTGGTCGTGTCCCTCGCTGGGGTGCTGGTGATCGTGACCCGGGGTGAGCCGCAAACCCTGCTGGAGGTGCGGCTCGCCGCGGGCGACCTGTGGGTACTGGCGGCCGTGGTCTCCTGGGCGGTCTATACCGTCCTCCTGCGGGCACGGCCACCGGGACTGGATCCCTTGGCGTTCCTAGGAGTCATCGTGCCGGCGGGATTGCTAGTGCTGCTCCCCCTTTATCTATGGGAGCTGGGGACGGGGAAAGCGCTGCAGTTGAGCGCTGCGACAGTGGCAAGCCTTGCCTATTTCGCCATTTTTCCTTCGATCGTGTCCTATTTGTGCTGGAACTGGGCAGTGGCGGAAGTAGGTCCGTCTCGGGCGGGGTTGTTCATCCACTTGATGCCCGCCTTCGGGACGCTGCTTTCCGTGGCGCTCCTGGGCGAGGAACCTCAGCTCCATCAGGGCGTTGGAATCGGCTTGATCCTGGGCGGGATCGCCTTGACGGTGCGCGGCTCCTTGGCCTGAGACGACGGGCGGGCTGTACGGGGGCGGAGGACGGGGCGCTACAATACGCCCGCCGGACCGGGTTCGCGCGGGCGGGTTTGTAACCTGTTGAACTTCGGCCCTTCAGAGCCCATCTAAGGAGGGGTCGCGTTAGCCCCGGACAAGATCAACTCAAGGGAGTCGTTCGATGGTCAAGCGTATCTTCTTGTTCCTGGTGACCAACCTGGCGGTCATCGTGGTGCTGGGTATCGTGCTGCGGCTGCTCGGTATCGATTCCTACCTGGCCGAGCAGGGGGGCCTCAACTACACCGCCTTGCTGGTCTTCGCCTCGGTGTTCGGCTTCGGGGGCGCCTTTATCTCCCTCGCCATGTCCAAGTGGAGCGCCAAGCGCATGACGGGGGCCGAGGTGATCGAGGAACCGAGAACCGAGCTGGAACGCTGGCTGGTGGAGACGGTGCGCCGCCAGGCCCAGGCGGCTGGCATTGGCATGCCGGAAGTGGCCATCTACGAGGCGCCGGACGCCAACGCCTTCGCCACCGGCATGAGTCGAGACAACGCCCTGGTGGCGGTGAGCACCGGCCTACTCCAGAAGATGACCCGGGATGAGGTCGAGGCTGTGCTCGGCCATGAGGTCAGCCATATCGCCAACGGGGATATGGTGACCCTGGCCCTGATCCAGGGCATCGTCAACACCTTCGTCATCTTCCTGGCGCGGGTGGTGGGCAACATCGTGGACAAGGCGGTGTTCAAGACCGAAAACGGCCATGGCCCGGCCTTCTGGATCACCAGCATCCTGGCCGAAATCGTGTTCGGCATTCTCGCCAGCGTTATCGTCATGTACTTTAGTCGGCAGCGGGAGTTCCGTGCCGACCGGGGCGGTGCCCAGCTTGCGGGCCGCGACAAAATGATTGCGGCGCTGGAGCGTTTGAAGCGGGTCTACGAGGAGCCGCACCTGCCCGATCAGATTGCCGCGTTCGGCATCTCCGGGCGCACCGGCGGAGGTCTCAAGCGCCTGTTCATGTCCCATCCGCCCCTGGAAGAGCGCATCGCAGCGCTGAAGGCGGGGGTGTAAGGGCGAGGGAGCGGGGGAGCCGATCCAGGGCGTCAGGGAACGACGATGCCGAGTTGCTCCCGGAGGATCTCGGCGCAGCGCCCGGCGTCCCGGCGCTCGACCATCAAGCGCGTCTCCCCCAGGGGGGTTACCGGCAAGAGGCTGCCGAAGTTCTCGCCGGCCACGTAATAGCGGATTCCCTGGGCGTCCAGATGAAGCTTGATGAGGGCGAGCGTCTGCACGTCGGGCGGGCGGTAGAGTTCGACGTAGTCGATGTCCATGGGCGGCTTCATTCCGGGGTCGGGGTGAAGCCGCCCGATACCGGTTTCACTCCTCTTCCTCCAGCTTTGGCGCTCGGCCGTCCCGGATAAGACTCTCTCGGCGCTGCAGGTAGGCGTCGCGCACGAACACGTAGCGATCCAGGGCTGCTTGCTCCAAAACGCCTTCTGTTCCCAAGAGGTCGGACCTGACCTGGAGGAAGCGCAGCACGCCTAGCCCTGCGGCCATGACGCTATCGTCCACGTGGGTGACCGGCCACGCATAGAAGTCGCCGACCAGGCCTGCCGTGTCCCGCGGAAACGTGCTGGGCCCGAGGATGGGCAGTACCAGGTACGGCCCGGCGGGCAGTCCCCAGTAGCCCAGGGTCTGCCCGAAATCTTCGTCGCGCTTTTCCACCCCCAGTTGGGAGGCCACGTCCATAAGGCCGCCCAGGCCGAGGGTGGTGTTCACCATTACGCGGCCGGCGTCGTTGACCGCCTCGTGCCACTTCATCTGTAGGGCGTCGTTCACGAAGACGATGACATCCCCCAGATTGGCGAAGAAATTGCGTACCCCTTTACGGACTGGCACGGGGACGGTATCCCGGTAGATCTCGGCGAGGGGTCTGGCGATCTTGTCGTCGAAGTCCTGGTTGAACTGGAACATTTCCCGGTTGAAGGGTTCCAGCGGATCGCGGCGATCGGGAGCGGTGGCGCAAGCGGAAAGGAATGCCAGGGCGGCCAGGCTCGCGAGGCGCAGGAGAGGGATGGAGGGCATGAACCGTTCCTTTTCTTGTCTCCGGCGGCCGATTATAGCAGGGCTGCAGCGCTGCCTTTCGGCCGGCCCCGGTGCCGAATCATAATGACAAGTTTTCGGAAGGAGCCTCCCCCATGGACCTGGGAATCCGCGGACGCCGGGCGCTGGTATGCGGCTCGAGTAGGGGCCTGGGACGGGCCTGCGCCTTTTCCCTCGCCCGGGAAGGGGTGGAGGTGACCCTGGTGGCCCGTACCCGGGAGCCGCTGGAGCGCACCGCGGAGGAAATCCGCGTCGCCACCGGCGTAGGAGTGACGACGGTGGCGGTGGACATCACCACGGCAGAAGGCCGTCGGGCGGCCCTCGCTGCTTGCCCGGAGCCGGATATTCTGGTGAACAACGCGGGTGGTCCGCCCGCGGGAGATTTCCGCGATTGGACCCGGCAGGACTGGATCGCCGCCCTGGACGCCCTCATGCTGACCCCGATCGAGCTCATCAAGGCCACCGTGGACGGCATGATCGCCCGGCGCTTCGGGCGCATCGTCAATATCACCTCCAGCGCGGTGAAGGCCCCCATCGACATCCTGGGGCTCTCAAACGGCGCCCGCGCGGGGCTCACCGGGTTTGTAGCCGGGCTCGCCCGCAAGACTGTGCGGTACAACGTCACCATCAATAACCTGCTTCCGGGACCTTTCGATACCGATCGGCTCCGGGCCACCATCGCTTATGCGGCCCACGCGGCGGGCAAGAGCGTCGGGGAGATTCGCGAAGAGCGCATGCAGGGAAATCCGGCGGGACGCTTTGGCGACCCTGGGGAATTCGGCGACTTGTGCGCTTATCTGTGCAGTGCCCAGGCGGGCTACATCACCGGCCAAAACCTTCTGATCGACGGCGGGGCCTACCCCGGGACCTTCTGAAACGCAGCACGCGGAAATCTCCGTGCTTCACCCAGGAGACGAGCCGGGTCCGGAACCGGCTGCTCCGACCCGGTGTAAAATGTAACTGTTGCTCCAGATTCGAGCTCGTGGAGTGCCGTCATGCTTGCCCTCAAGGATTCATCCTTGCTCAAGAGCCGTTGCTACGTCGACGGCCTGTGGATTGAGGCCGATAGCGGCAAGACCTTCCCTGTGCGCAACCCCGCCGATGGGACGGAGCTCGCCCGGGTCCCGGACATGGGTGCCTCGGAAACCCGGCGCGCCATCGAGGCGGCGAACGCGGCCTGGCCAGCGTGGCGCGACAAAACCGCCAAAGAGCGCTCGGCGGTGCTCAAGCGCTGGCATCAGCTTATGCTGGAGAACCAGGAAGACCTGGCCCGCCTCATGACCGCCGAGCAGGGCAAACCCCTTGCCGAGTCCCGGGGCGAAATCGCCTACGGGGCGTCCTTCGTCGAGTGGTTCGCCGAGGAGGCGAAGCGCATTTACGGGGACGTGATTCCCCAGCACCAGCCGGACAAGCGCCTCCTCGTCCTCAAGCAGCCGGTGGGCGTGTGCGGAGCGATCACCCCCTGGAATTTCCCCAACGCCATGATCACTCGCAAGTGCGCCCCCGCGCTCGCCGCCGGCTGCACGGTGGTGGTGAAGCCGGCCGAGCAGACGCCGCTTTCCGCCCTGGCCCTGGCCGAGCTGGCTCAGCGGGCCGGCATCCCGAAGGGGGTGTTCAACGTGATCACGGGGGATGCGCCCACCATCGGGCGGGAGCTATGCGCCAACCCCCTGGTGCGCAAGATTACCTTCACCGGCTCCACCGAGGTGGGGCGGCTGCTCATGCGCCAGTCGGCGGACACGGTGAAAAAGATCTCCCTGGAGCTGGGGGGCAATGCCCCGTTCATCGTCTTCGACGACGCGGACCTGGACCAGGCAGTCGAGGGCGCTATGGCGTCCAAATACCGCAACACCGGCCAGACCTGCGTGTGCGCGAACCGAATCTTCGTGCAGGACCGGGTGTACGACGCCTTCGCTGCCAAGCTGCGGGAGAGAATCGTAGGCCTCAAGGTGGGCAGCGGTTTCGAGGAAGGGGTGCAGCAGGGTCCCCTGATCGACGCCCAGGCCCTCGCCAAAGTGGAAGAGCACATCGCCGACGCGGTGGCCAAGGGGGCAAAAGTGGCGGTGGGCGGCCGCCGCCATCCCCTCGGCGGCACCTTTTTCGAGCCCACTCTGCTCGTGGAGGTGAAGCCTGGCATGAAGCTCATGCGGGAGGAGACCTTCGGTCCCGTGGCGCCGCTCATCCGCTTCAAGACCGAGGAGGAAGCCATTCGGATGGCCAACGATACCGAGTACGGGCTGGCCTCCTATTTCTATGCCCGGGACATCGGCCGCATCTGGCGGGTGGCGGAAGCGCTGGAGTTCGGCATGGTGGGCATCAACGCCGGGATCATTTCCAACGAGGTGGCCCCCTTCGGGGGAATGAAGCAGTCAGGACTGGGCCGGGAAGGGTCCAAGTACGGTATCGACGAGTTCGTCGAGATCAAGTACCTGTGCCTGGGTGGCATCGAGCGGTGATCCCGCGCGGCTGCAGAAGCTCCGCTCGAGTACGGGTCAACCCTTCTTTTCCGGCGGCACGCGCCCCAGCAGGTAGAACTCCTCGTTCGGCCGCAGGTTGATCAGGTTGGCCATGCGGTTAGACAGGGCGAAGAAAGCCGCGATCGCTCCGATGTCCCAGATGTCCTCGTCGGAGAATCCGTGGGAGCGCAGCACGGCGAAATCCTCGTCTCCGATGCGGTGGGATTCCTGGGCCACCCTGAGGGCGAAATCCAGCATGGCTCTCTGCCGCGCGGTGATGTCCGCTTTGCGGTAATTGACCGCCACTTGATCGGCGATCCAGGGGTTCTTAGCCCGGACGCGCAGGATCGCCCCGTGGGCCACGACGCAGTACTGGCACTGGTTGGCGCTGCTGGTGGCTACCACGATCATTTCCCGCTCGGCTTTGGAGAGGCCGCCTTCTTTCTCCATCAAAGCGTCGTGGTAGGCGAAAAACGCGCGGAACTCTTCTGGCCGGTGGGCTAGCGCGAGGAAGACGTTGGGGACGAAGCCGGCTTTCTCCTGCACTTTCAGGATGCGGGCGCGGATGTCTTCCGGAAGGTCTTCCAGCGCCGGGACCGGATAACGGCTGATGCAAAAATCCACCATGGGTGTCCTCCTTTCGACGAACGCGATCGCGCGGGAAAGGGCGGTGCGCGAGCCAAGGAGCCCGGCCCGATCGGGTGACGGGCTCTTTCTTCTACAGTAACATACCGCTGCCCGTTCGCTCCTATCCAGGAGTGCTTCCCGCTCTTTCCCCATGTGATGGCGAGGAATTCTGCCCCATGAATCTTCATCGATTGCTGCTCGAGCGCGCCGCGCGAAATCAGCCGGTGCGGGTCGCCCTGGTCGGCGCTGGAAAGTTCGGCGCCATGTTCTTGTCCCAGGTCCCCAAGACGCCAGGGCTGCACTTGGTCGGGGTGGCTGATCTTTCCCCTCAGCGGGCGCGGGAGGCGTTGGCGCGGGTGGGATGGCCCCAGCCGCGGTATGCCGCCTCCTCGACGGACGAGGCCCTCGCCACCGGCGGCACCTGGATCACCGACGACGCCTTGTCCTTGATCGCCGCGGGTGCGGTGGAGGTGGTGATCGACGCTACCGGAGATCCTGCTGCCGGCATTCGCCATGCGCTCGCCTGCTGCCGTCACGGCAAGCACATCGTCATGGTGAACGTGGAGGCCGACGCACTGGCCGGGCCGCTGCTCGCACGCAAGTGCCAGGAAGCGGGCATCCTCTACTCCTTGGCCTACGGCGACCAGCCGGCCCTCATCTGCGAGCTGGTGGACTGGGCCCGGAGCGCGGGGTTCGAAGTGGTCGCCGCGGGCAAGGGGACCAAGTATCTTCCCGAGTACCACCATTCCACGCCCGACACGGTCTGGGGCCATTACGGCTTCAGCCCTGAAAGGGTGGCCCGAGGGGATTTCAACGCGCGGATGTTCAACTCCTTCCTGGACGGCACCAAGTCCGCCATCGAGATGGCGGCCGTGGCCAACGCTACGGGTCTCATCCCCGCCCCTGAGGGGCTCTCCTTTCCGCCGTGCGGCGTGGACGAGCTGCCCCAAGTGCTCAAGCCCCGCAGCGAGGGCGGGACGCTCCACCACCGGGGCCAGGTGGAGGTGGCGTCGAGCCTGCTGCGCGACGGCCGTCAGGTGCGGCGGAGCCTGCGCTGGGGCGTGTACGTGACTTTCGCCGCTGACAGCGATTACGTGCGCCGCTGCTTTCAGGAGTACGGACTGGTGACCGACGCAAGCGGCAACTATGCCGCCATGTACAAGCCGTACCATCTGATCGGGCTGGAGCTTGCGGTCAGCGTTGCCTCCGTGGCCCTACGCCGGGAGCCCACCGGGGCGCCCGTGGATTTCCTCGGCGACGTGGTGGCGAGAGCCAAGCGGGATCTCCGGGCAGGCGAGGCGCTGGACGGGGAAGGGGGGTACACCGTGTACGGACATCTAATGCCCGCCCCGGATTCCCTCGCCCTGCAGGGACTCCCCATCGGCTTGGCCCATGGGGCGAAGCTCAAGCGCCCGCTGGCGGCCGGCGATCTGGTCACCTGGGGCGATGTGGAGCTGGCAGAGGGCGAGGCGGTTCGTTTCCGCCGGGAGATGGAACGCACCTTCGCGCCACCCCTCGCCCGGCCCGCAACGGGGTGATTCCGCGGGCGGCGCGGCGCAAACCCCTGCCAGAAACCTCTCCATGTCCTTGAACTTCTTTCCGGTGTGGCCGCCGGAGATCAACACGCTGGTGATTTTCGGCCTGGTGCTGTGGGCCGGGCTGGTGGGGGGCGAGCTCGCCCACCGCAGCCGCTACGTGCCGCGCATCACCGGCTACATCGCCATCGGCTTCCTGCTGGGGCCCAGCGTGCTGGACGTTTTCACCCGTTCCATGGTAGCGGGCGCCGGGATTTTCGTCGACACGGCCCTCGGCCTCATCCTGTTCCAGATCGGCCGGCGACTCCACGTCCCGTCCCTGCGCAACGACCGAGCCGTGCTGGCGACCGCCCTGGCGGAATGCTCCGCCTCCTTCGCCGCCGTCTACTGGGTGCTCACCGCGTTCGACTTTCCCCCCGTGCACGCCGCTATCGCCGCCGCCATCGGGATCTCTTCTTCGCCCGCGGTGATGCTGCTGGTGATGCGGGAGTTCGACGCCCAGGGTCCGGTGAGCGACCGGGCGCTGACCCTGATCGCCATCAACAACCTCCTGGCGTTTTTCTTCTTCATCGCGATCCTGCCCTGGCTGCACCAGGAGCAGCAGGCCGATTGGGTGGTAGCGGTCCTCCATCCCCTGTACCAGGTGGCGGGGTCGCTGCTCCTCGCCTATGCCCTCGCCCACCTCACCATCCGGCTCGGCCAGCTCATCGGGCACCGGGACAGCGCCCAGTTCGCCTTGCTGGTGGGGGTGATCGTCCTGGCGGTGGGCACGGCCCAGGCACTCCACGTCTCGATCCTGCTCACGCTCCTCGCCCTGGGGGTTCTGTGCCGCAACCTGGACCGGCGCCAGGCGCTCCTGGAGGTGGAGTTCGGCCACGGGGGCGACATCTTCTTCGTGGTGCTGTTCGTGGTGGCGGGCGCCAACCTGCACCTGGAAGAACTCGCCCGGGCGGGACTGCTGGCGGTGGCCTTCGTCCTCGCCCGCTTCATCGCCAAGTCCGCCGTCGTGTTCGTGGCGGGCCGCTACTCGGGACTTTCCCCCGGCCAGGCCTTCGGGCTGGGGCTGTCCCTCGTGCCCATGGCGGCCATGGCCATCGGTCTACTCAAGATGACCGAGGAGCTCTACCCCGGGCTCACCGCGTCCCTCACCACCACCGTGCTCGCCGCTATCGCCATCCTGGAGACGGTGGGGCCCCTGGCCGCCCTGTGGGGACTGCGCATGGCGGGAGAGATCGAACCGGATGCACGCCTAGACCATTGAAAAGCGGCAATCTAGCTCTGCCGCGGCAAGCTGACGGCGGCGACGAGGTACAGAACCAGGGCGAGCAGCACCACTGCCGTGAAGCCCGCGTGCACGGCGAAAAGGCTGGCGGCGACGGCGCCCACCACCGAGGCGCAGCCGTTGATGGCCCACGCCCACGGCACCCAGGGTTCCCAGCGCCGGGCTACCTGGGCAAGACCGAGGGGAAAGGGCATGCCCATGGGAAAGGCGATCGGGGCGATTAGGATCAGGGCCAGGGCGATGCGGGCCGGGTCGGGCAGCCCGATTCCCCGATCGATGAGGAGCGGCAACACCAATAGAGCGAGCATCGCGCCCGCCCAGAGCAGGAGCACCACTCGCCACCGGGGATCCGGGCGGCGATCCGGCTCCCGGGTATAGCGGGCGGCGAAGCGGCTGCCCATTCCGGCGAAGAGCAGAAATCCCGCCAGAGCGACAGCCACCGCGTACAAGGGATGGCTCAGGAACAGGGTGAGCTTCTGGATGAAAGCGATTTCCATCAGCATGAAGGCGAGTCCCACCGCGGCGAAGTAGGCAGCGATGCGCCAGGCCGGGACCCTGGGGGCGGACACTGGTCCGGGCCGCAGAAACTTGAGCGGCAGCAGGATCAGCGCGGCGCTTGCCAGCAGGGCCTGGAGCAGGGTGGCTACCAGAACCGGATAGCCCCAGTCGACGGGTGGCAACGCCCCCTGGCGGCGCAGGGCGAGGAACTCGGGCGCCGAGCGCCACTTGAAGGAATTGAAAAAATAGGGACGGTCGTCGGTGGCGGGGGCGATGGCGAACTTGTACCGGGCGAGAAAGGCGTCCCGGTCGGGAGAAAGGAGCGCCTGCGCGCCCTCGTAGTACCAGGGCTGGGGCAGCACCGTGTAGCGGTTGGCCTCGGCCCGCTCCATGCCGGGGAAATAAACCGGGTCGAAGGAGCGGGTGCGGCAAAAGCTCCGGATGCGCTCCACCTCTTCCCGCGTGATGGCGCCGTTCTTGACGATGAGGGTTGCGGTCCGCCATCCCCGGATCATGGCGAGCTGGCGGCGGGGGTCGCCCACGCCAGCGCGCTCCAGCGCGACGACGGCGGTGGCAAAGAGCTTGAGCGGGTCCCGGGGCGGGAGGCTCGCCCAGCGGGTGATGGCGAGGAAGCCACCCGGGTTGAGGCGCTGCAGATACGACTCCAGAGCCTCCACCGTGTAAAGGTAGCTCTCGGCCAGGGCGTGCAGGCCCGCGCTCGCGGCGCCAAAGGCGTCCAGGAGCGTCACCTGGATCAGGTCGTAGCGGTCTTGGGCGGCCGCCACGAAGCCCCGGGCTTCGGCGAGATGGAGGCGCACCCCGGGAAGGTGGTAAGGCTGCCCGGAGAACTCAGCATAGCGGCGCTCCACCAGCTCCACCACCTGAGGATTCAGCTCCACCGCGTCCACCGAGCGGGCGCCATGGTAATGGGCCTGGAGCAGGTCGATGCCGGTGCCGGCGCCCAGCACCAGCACGGCGGGTCGCGCCATCAGGTGATAGGGAAGCGCCCAGGTGACGAAGTCCAGATATTCCAGCGACTCGCGCCGGCCGTCGAAGCGGTCGATGGCGTGGGGCCCCTCCCCGTCGATGAAGACGGCGAGCTGGGGAGGCGGCTCCCGGGGAGCGTTCAGGGAGAGCCCGGGGGCGTGCCGCAGGGGCACCGTGGAATTCTCCACCACGCTCACCAGCCCCAAGGGAGACGAGGTCTCGAAGTCCAAACGGGCGCCCTGCACGTCCAGGGCCTGGGCCAGGGGTTTGTACTCGGACAGCTCGAGCTGCGTGAGTCCCTTCGGTAATCCCGCAGCGCCGCCGGCCAAGAGGAGGAGAAGCGCGACACCCAGACGCGGCCGCCCCAGCCGGAAGGCGCCGGCCGCCGCGGCCGCGCCTCCGGTACCGGCGACCAGGACGAGGGCCTCTCCGGGGGGAAAAGCGAACAGGGCCGCTACGATGCCGAGGCTGCCGCAGGCACCGCCCAGGATATCGAAACTGTAGACGCGGGGGATCTCAGCGCCGAAGCGGGTGAGGGTCAGGCACACGCACACCGCGGCGAAGAAGAAGGGCAAAGCGAGCAAGGCGTAGGCCGCCGCCAGGTGCGCGAGCTGGCGGCTGCTCCAGGCGAGCTCTAAGGGGTTGAACCCCACGCGCTGGGCCGCCAGCCCACAGAGGAGGGCGGTCGAGCCGAAGAGAGCCGCCGCGGCGATGAAGGCGAGATCGTAGTGCCGTTCCAGGGGGGGCCGCAGTGCGCTCACCACCGATCCCGCCGCGCCGTAGCCGAGCAGCGCCACGCTGATGATCATGTAGGCGAAGTGGTGCCATAGGACGATCGAGAAAACCCGGGTGAGAAGCACCTCGTAAGCGAGGGCTGCGGCGGAGACCAGGGCGACGGCAAAGAGCGGGGGAGGGGCGCAGGAGCGGCGTTCACGCCATAGGGTGGCGGAGCGGGCGTCATCGAGCATTCTTTGCGGCGCTCGACGAGCCCGGACTAATGGCCCCCCACGAGGGGTACGAACCTCACAGGCAGGATCTGGCGGCTTTCCACGTGTCCCTCGGCGCTTTTGCGCACCAGCATCAGGTGCTGAGTGAGGAAGGGCGCGCCCACCGGGATCACCATACGCGCACCGGGTTTGAGCTGGCGCACCAGGGGCGGCGGGATGTGGCTCGCGGCGGCGGTGACGATGATGGCGTCGAAGGGCGCTTCCTCCGGCCAGCCGTAGTAGCCATCGCCCACGCGCACCTGCACCTGGCGGTAGCCCAGGCCCTTGAGCCGCTCAGCGGCGGCGCGCCCTAGAGGCTCGATGATCTCGATGGTCAGGACCTGGGCGCCCATCTCCGCCAACACCGCCGCCTGGTAGCCGGAGCCGGTGCCCACTTCGAGCACCTTGTCGCCCCGTCCGACCTCGAGCAGATCGGTCATCAGGGCCACGATATAGGGCTGGGAGATGGTCTGGCCGTGGCCGATGGGCAGGGGGCGGTTCTCATAGGCATAGGGCACCTGGCCTGCGGGCACGAACTGGTGACGGGGCACCCGGGCGAGCGCTGTCATGACTTTGTCATCGAGCTTGGGGCGGCCGGTCTCGGCCGCGGTCAGGGCGGCCATCCGAGCCACTTCCTCCACCATGCGCTGGCGCAGGAGCGCGTAATGGTCGTCCGCCTGGGCCGCCTCCAGCGCGAGCCACAAGGGAACGGAGGCGCAAAACCAAACGCGTTTCAAGAAACGGCTCGTTCTGGGCGCCTCTGTGGCTGCGCGATTGCTCCAATGACCCATCACGCCGGTTTTTCCAGGTCCGTGATCACGGCCGCGAGGAAGCGCCCCGCCTCACCGCCGGTGACGGTGCGATGGTCGAAGGTGAGGGACAGGGGCAGGAGGCGGTGCACGGCGGGCTGGCTGTGCACCGCCACCACCGCCTCTCGGATACGCCCCGCTCCCAGAATGGCTACCGTGGGCGGTAGCACCACGGGTGCGGCGTAGCGGCCGGCGATCATGCCGAAATTGGACAGGGTGATGGTGTTGCCCCTCAGATCCTCCGGCGGCACGCGCCGGGCCTTCATGTCCTCCACCAGCTTGTCGATGGCTTGGCGCAGCGCTCGGGGCTCCATCTTGTCCACGTTTCGGATCACCGGGACGAACAGGCCATCCGGCGTGTCCACCGCCAGGCCCAGGTGCACGTCCCTTACGAGCCAGCGGGCCATGGCCTGGGCGTCGTACCAGGCGTTGAGCGCCGGCTCGGCTCGGCAGCCGGCCACCAAGGCCCGGATCAGGCGCACGGTGACGTCCTCCCCCGGCCGCCAGGCGTGGATGTCGGCGTCCTCCACCAAGGTGGCCGAGGCCACCTCCGCGTGGGCCAGGGTCATGTTCTGGGCCATCGCACGCCGTACGCCCCGCAGCACTTCCCGCGGTCCCGCCTCGGCCAGGACGCGCGCTACCCGTTGCACGTCGGCCGCCGTGATCAGCCCGTCCGGGCCGGTGGGGGTGACCATGGCGAGATCCACCTGGAGTTTCTGGGCCAGGGCCCGCACCGCCGGGGTCACCTTGATGCCGCCGCCCAGCGGCCGGGCCACCAGCCCCGGGCTTTCCTCCGCCACCGGGCGCTGTTGGGCGGGCATTCGCCCCACCACGGTGCCTGTGTCTTCCTCGGCAGCCTCCCCCTCGAATCCCACCAGGGGCGCGCCTACGTGTACCACTTCCCCGGGTTCCGCGAAACGCTTGGCGATGCGCCCGGCGTAAGGCGCGGGGATGTCTACGATGGCCTTGGCGGTTTCCACCGACACGAGGGGTTGGTCTGCCTGCACCTCGTCCCCCTCCTGGACGTGCCACTGGGCGACCTCGGCCTCGTGCAGCCCCTCGCCCAGATCGGGAAGCTTGAAAATCTTCATCGTGCCTCTGGATCTCTGGGGTTCAACTTTTCGCTACGCGAATTTGAGCGTCTTGCGCACGGCGGCGACGATGCGCTCCACGCTGGGCATGTACTGGTACTCGAGCCGGGCCAGGGGCACCACCACGTCGTAGCCCGTGACCCGCTCTACCGGGGCGAGGAGGCTGAGCAGGCCCCGTTCGGCGAGGCCCGCAGCGATCTCGGCGCCAAAGCCCCCGGTGCGCGCCGCCTCGTGGACGATGACGCAGCGACCGGTACGGGCGACCGAGGCCAAGATGCCGCCCATATCTAGGGGCTTCAGGGTGGCGACATCGATCACTTCGCAGGAAATCCCTTCCGCCGCCAGGGCGTCGGCAGCCGCCAGGGTCTCGTGTACCGTGGCTCCCCAGGAGACCAGGGTCACGTCACTGCCTTCCCTGAGGGTGAAGCACACGTCCAGGGGGAGCGCTTCTCCGTTGTCCGCTACTTCCTGGCGGAACAGGCGGTAGAGACGGGTCGGCTCGAGGAAGATGACCGGATCCGGGTCGCGGATGGCGGCGAGGAGTAGCCCGTAGGCTCGCTGGGGGGAGGAGGGGATGACCACCCGCAGACCGGGCACATGGGCAAAAAAAGCCTCTACGCTCTCCGAGTGGTGCTCCGGTGCGTGGATGCCGGCGCCGCATGGAGAGCATAGCACCATGGGGCAGGACAAGCGCCCCCGCGTGCGATGACGCATGCGGGTGGCATGATTGATAATCTGGTCCAGCGTCGGGTAGATGAAGCCGGTGAACTGGATCTCCGCCACGGGCTTCAGGCCCTGAACTGCCATGCCCACCGAGATCCCGGCGATGGCGGTTTCCGCCAGGGGCGTGTCCAGCACCCGCTCGGCACCGAAGCGCGCGAGCAACCCCGCGGTGGCGCGGAACACGCCGCCGTTCACCCCCACGTCCTCCCCGAGCACGATGACCGTGGGGTCCCGGGCCATTTCCCAGGCGAGGGCCATGTTGATCGCTTCCACTAGGGTGACTTCAGCCATCCCTGTCCTCCTCGGTAGGGACGCCCCGCGGCGCGAAGGCGAGGGCGGTGGCGCGCTGCTCTTCCAGGGCGGCGGGCAATGCAGCGTAGAGGCGGTCGAACATCTGTTCCGGTCCCGGCGGCGGGATCGCCAGGAATTCGTCCACCGCCGCCTGCACGCGGCGGGCGCATTCCTTTTCCAGCGCTTCTTCCTTCTTCTGGTCCCAGACGCCGCAGCGGACGAGGTAAGCCCGCAGTCGGGACAGGGGTTCCTCCGCCCAGCGGGTCTTGACCGTTTCCGCGTCCCGGTAGCGGCTGGCATCGTCGGCAGTGGTGTGATCCCCCAGACGGTAAGTGAGGGCTTCGATCAAGGTGGGACCACCCCCGGCCCGCGCCTTGGCCAGGGCCTCGCCTACGGCGTGGCGCACCGCGATTACGTCGTTGCCGTCCACCTGCTCGCCCGGGATGCCGGCAGCGATGGCTTTCTGGGCCAGGGTCTCGGCGGCGCTCTGGCGGGCGCGGGGCACCGAAATGGCCCACTCGTTGTTGTTGATCACGAACACCGCGGGCAGCCGCCATACGCCGGCGATGTTGAGGGCCTCGTAGAAATCGCCCTTGGAAGTAGCGCCGTCGCCGAAGACGGCGACCGCTACCCGGGCCTCGCGCCGGTACTGAAAAGCATAAGCCACCCCAGCGGCGTGGCATACCTGGCTGGCGATGGGGACGCAGATGGGAAAATCGTGGGGCGGTCCGGAGAAGTCCATCCCGCGCTCGTCCCCGCTCCAGTATAGGAGGATCTCGGTCATGGTCACGCCCCGTAGGAACTGGGCGCCGTATTCCCGGTACGCAGGCAGCAACACGTCCTCGGGGCGCATGGCGCTGCCTACGCCCACGCTCACCGCTTCCTGTCCCAGGGAAGAGGCGAAGGTCCCCAGACGCCCGGTGCGCTGCAGAGTGATGGCCTTGGCGTCGAAGGCGCGGGTGAGGACCATCGTCTGGTACAGAGGGATCAGGTTCTGGGGATCGGCGGCGAATGGGGGAAGGGGCTCGACTACGCGGCCCGCAGGGTCCAGAAAGCGCCGGAATTGGACGTGGAACGTGGCGACGACGCTCAAGCGTTACCTCCGCGGCATGGGGAGACGAAAACGCGGGTCTCTCGCCGTTAGACGCTTTTTTACTGCGCTGGTTGGCGGTCGCAGGCGGGGCCCGCGGTACGGTTTCACCCAGTCGAATCCTAGCATACGTCTTCCCCGCGCCGGGACGAACGAACGTGGGAGGGAAAAGTCAAATAGAAAAAAGACCATTGGCTTCGTCCAGCGCGGAAGGGGCACGATGACCGGGGAACAGCCCAATCCCGTGGGTACCGACGGTTTCGAGTTCGTCGAATACACCGCCCCCGACACCCGCAGCCTCGCCGAGCTTCTCGAGCGCATGGGATTCTCCCCCGTCGCTCGCCACCGCTCCAAGGACGTGGTGCTGTACCGCCAGGGCGGCATCAATTTCATCCTCAATCACGAGCCCCACAGCTTCGCCCAGGCCTTCGCCCGGGTCCACGGGCCGTCGGTATGCGCCTTCGGCATTCGCGTGCGGGACGCCCAGGCGGCGTTCCAGCGGGCGCTAGCGCTGGGCGCGAAGCCCTATTACGGTCCGGTGGGCCCAGGGGAGCTCACCATTCCGGCGATCCGGGGCATCGGCGGCAGCCTCATCTACTTGGTGGACCGCTACGGCGACACCACCATCTACGACGTGGACTTTGTCCCGGTGAGCGCGCCCCCGGTGCCTTCCGCGGGGCTCACCGCCGTCGACCATCTGACCCACAACGTTCACCGGGGCCGTATGGACCAGTGGGCCCGGTTCTACGAGCGGCTGTTCGGTTTCCGGGAAATCCGCTACTTCGACATCCACGGGATCGCGACGGGGCTCAAGTCCCGGGCCATGGTGAGCCCCTGCGGCAAGATTCGTATTCCCATCAACGAGTCGGCCGATGACAGGTCTCAGGTGGAGGAGTATCTTGCCGCCTATCGGGGAGAGGGGATCCAGCACATTGCCTTGGCGACCGACGACATTTACGCCAGCGTGGAGCGGCTGCGGGCGCGGGGCGTCCGCTTCCTGGAAGTGCCGGGCGCCTACTACGATGCTCTGGGAGAGCGGCTCCCGGGCCACGGGGAGGACGCGCAACGGTTGCGGCGCGATGGCATTCTGATCGACGGCTCCCCGCAGGAAGGATGGCTGCTGCAAATCTTCACCGAAACCGTCATCGGCCCCATCTTCTTCGAGCTCATTCAGCGCAAAGGCAACGAAGGGTTCGGCGAAGGCAATTTCCGCGCCCTGTTCGAGGCCATGGAGCGCGAGCAGATGAAGCGGGGCGCGCTGTGAGGAACCGCCATGCCCAAGTGGATTTCGTTTCCCCGGGTGGAAGGCATCGCCTCCCGCCAAGCCCATGCCGATATGCCGCCGGGCACCTATGAGCGGGAGCTGGGACGGGAGGGGTTCTATGGGCCCTCCACCCAGATGTACCACCGCCATCCGCCCACTGCCTGGAGCCGGTTCGAGGGGCCCCTCAGGCCGCGGGCCTTCGATACCCATCGGCTGGAGCGCAAAAGCGCCACTCCCTGGGAGGCAACCTTGCTGCTGGCGAACCCCCATCTGCAGCTGCGCCTGTGGCAGACTGACGGCACCATGGATCACCTGGTGCGCAACGCCGACGGCGACGAGCTCGCCTTCGTCCACGAAGGCGCCGGAGACCTCTTCTGCGACTATGGCCATCTGGCGTTTCGGGAGGGAGACTACCTCCTCCTTCCCCGGGGCACCCAGTGGCGCATCGAGGCGAGCGGTCCGGTGGTGATGCTGCTCCTGGAAGCGACCAACGAGAGCTACCGGCTGCCGGACAAGGGCATCGCGGGCGAGCATGCGGTGTTCGATCCGGCCGTGCTGGAGGTGCCGGCCATCGACGATGCGTTCCGCGCCCAGCAGGGGGAGACCGAGTGGCGCGTAGTCATCAAGCGGCGGGGGGCCCTGTCCACCCAGACTTTCCCTTTCAATCCCCTGGACGCGGTGGGCTGGCACGGGACCCTCGCCCCCGTGCGCCTTAACTGGCGGGACCTGCGTCCCCTCATGAGCCATCGGGTCCATCTGCCGCCCTCCGCCCATACCACCTTCGTCGCGCCCCGCTTCGTGGTATGCACCTTTTGCCCGCGCCCGCTGGAGTCAGACCCCGGGGCCTTGAAGGTTCCCTTCTTCCACAACAATGACGATTACGACGAAGTCATTTTTTACCACCGGGGTGAATTTTTCTCCCGGGACCATATCCGTCCCGGAATGATCACCTTCCACCCCTCGGGTTTCACCCATGGACCCCACCCCAAGGCTTTCGCCGCCGGCGCGGCCGGTGCTCGCAAAGAGACCCACGAGGTGGCAGTAATGGTGGACAGCCGGGACCCATTGGACGTGACGCCCGCCGCGGAAGCGATCGAATGGCGGGAATACGTGGATTCCTGGAAGGACTTCCTTCGGCGGTGAAGCTCGGCAGCCTCAAGTCCGGCGGGCGGGACGGGACGCTGGTGGTGGTGTCCCATGACTTGACCATGGCGGTGCCGGTGCCGGAAGTCGCCCCGACCCTCCAGAGGGCCCTGGACGACTGGGAGGCCTGCCGCCCGGCCCTGGATTCGGTCTACCGGCTGCTCAACGAGGGTTGCATGCCAGGCGCTTTCCCCCTGGATCCCCAAGCCCTGGCGGCGCCCTTGCCCCGGGCTTACCAATGGTTGGACGGCAGCGCCTATCTTCCCCACGTGGCCCGGGTGAGGCGGGCTCGGGGGGCGGACATGCCTCCTCGTGCGGAGGCCGATCCCCTCATGTACCAGGGGGGATCGGACGGCTTTCTCGGTCCCCACGACCCGATTCTCGTCCAGTGCGAGGACTGGGGTATCGACTTCGAGGCGGAGGTGGCGGTGATCACCGATGAGGTGCCCATGGGGGCCGACCCTGCCGAAGCGGGGGAACATATCGTGCTGCTGGTCCTGGTGAACGATATTTCCTTGCGCCATTTGATTCCGGGAGAGCTGGCGAAAGGGTTCGGATTTCTCCATGGCAAGCCTGCGAGCGCCCTTTCCCCGATCGCCGTCACCCCCGAGGAGCTGGGGACCGCATGGGACGGAGCCCGGGTCCATCTGCCCCTGAGGGTCCATGTGAACGAGACCCTCTTCGGCGCTCCGGAAGCAGGGGAGGACATGACCTTCGACTTTCCGACCCTCGTGGCCCACGCCGCCCGCACCCGACGCTTGGGCCCTGGCACCCTCATCGGCTCGGGCACGGTATCCAACGCCGACCCTTCCCGCGGCTTTTGTTGCATTGCCGAGAAACGAGCCCAGGAGCTGATCGAGACCGGGGCGGCCCGCACCCCTTATCTACGCTTCGGCGACCGGGTGCGTATCGAGATGCTGGACCGGGAAGGCCGCTCCATTTTCGGATCGATCAATCAGGAAGTGCAGCCTTATCGCCGGGCCCAGGGGGATTGATGGAGAAAGGGCCCGTGCTGGCGCTCTACACCTACCACCGCAGCTCCGCCGCTTACCGGGTGCGCATCGCGCTTCACCTGAAGGGGCTCGCCTACGAGCCCCGCTTTGTCCATCTCGTCCGCGGCGAGCAGCATCGCCCGGAATACCGGGCCCTCAATCCCCAGGGCTTCGTGCCCGTGCTGGTGGACGGGGAACGGGTGCTCATCCAATCCCTGGCCATCATGGAGTACCTGGAAGAGCGCTACCCGCAGCCGGCTCTACTGCCGGCCGACTCCTGGGGACGCGCACGGGTGCGGGCCCTGGCCCAAGCCATCGCTTGCGACACGCATCCGCTGAACAACCGGCGGGTGCTGGTGTACCTGGAAAGGCGTCTAGGGCTGACGGAAGAAGCGAAACGCCAGTGGGTCCGCCACTGGATCGCCGAGGGGCTCTCTGCCCTGGAGATCCTGCTCTCGAAGGACGCCGCCACAGGACCTTACTGCCACGGAGATCGGCCTGGCCTCGCTGATGCGTGCCTCGTGCCCCAACTCTATAATGCCCGGCGCTTCCAGTGCGATCTCGCGCCCTATCCCACGTTGCGGGCCATCGCCGGGCGCTGTGAGGCGCTTGCCGCATTCCAGGCTGCCGCCCCGGAGCGGCAGCCGGACTTTGTCCCCCCGTGACGACGGGTCGACCCATCGGCGCGGTAAACCAAGCCCTGGCGACGGAGGTCAAAGAGTTGAGGGGTCGGAACGGAAAAGCGAGCAGGGCGCCGTGGGGGCGGAGGAACTACAGGAATATGCCGCACGCCTCGGACTGGCGGGGTTGACGGCGCCTACCCTTCAGGCGATTCAAGCGGGACGGCCCGGCTACCCCGTCGAACGGGGCAGGCAGTTCCTCGGGTTCCAGGAGCGCATCCGGCGGCAGCTCTTGACCCACCGGGTCATCACCCGCAACGCCTATACCGCCTGGTTCAAGCAGGGCGAGCAGAACGAGGCCCAGGTTCGGGCTTTTATCGTCCAGTTCTCCGTTTTCTCCAACCAGTTCCTGGTGGCCCAGCTCCATAAGATGATCAACGCCGACACCCTGGAAGGGATGCGGGCGTCCAAGGAAATCCTGGCGAACGAAATCGGCGTGATCTTTAACCCCCACGGCGCCCGTCGGCCGGCGGAGATCCAGGAATACGACCCGGACAGGATGGGCACCGAGGGCACCGTCCAGGGCGGCATCTTTCGCTTCGAGGCGGGACACTTCGAGTGGCTTTACCAAATCGCCCGTAAGCTGGGGCTGCGCTTCGACCAGATCGGCAAGCGACGCCACGGGACCGCCCCCACCCTGTTCTTCTGCGACGAGCTCATCCGGCTCTACGGCAGCGAGGACTACCCGGTCTCCCAGGCGGCGAGCTATGCGGTGGAGAACTGGGCGGCGGCGGGCTTCTGGGAGGAGCTGATCGAGGGGTTGAAACGCTACAACGAGCGCCACGGGGCCGATCTGCCCCTGGGCTTCTTCGTCTGGCACAGCCGGCTCGAAGCCCAGCACGCCCGACATACCCAGGAGGAGCTGGAAGAATACTACTTCCACACCCCCCTCGACGAAGACGCCTTCATCCGCTACGGCAACGAAATGCTGGATGCGGTAGCAACCTTCTGGGACGGCCTGGACGAGCAGCGTAAGCGGCTCGTCTAGAGAACATCCTCCCCGGGCGGCGTTGACACCCTGCGCCGTTGCCGCAAAGATAGCGGGACGCCTTCTTCCGGTATTCGCCCGCTTTGCCGTGATGGAGTTTCGAGGCGCCGCCTCCCACCCTGAGCTGCGTAGCGCGCTCCGCGCCCTGTGTCGGACGTTTCCTCCCGAGTACTGGCGCAAGCTGGACGAAGAGCGGGCTTATCCCGAAGAATTCGTCCGGGCGCTGACCGAGGCAGGCTGGCTTTCCGCCCTGATCCCGGAGGAATACGGCGGCGCGGGGCTGGGCGTCACGGAGGCTTCCGTGATCCTGGAGGAGATCAACCGCTCCGGGGCCAACTCAGGGGCGTGCCACGCCCAGATGTACATCATGGGCACGCTCCTGCGGCATGGTTCCGAAGCCCAGAAGCGCAAATATCTTCCGGAGATCGCCGCCGGGCGGCTGAGGCTCCAGTCCTTCGCCGTCACCGAGCCCACTACCGGCTCCGATACCACCAAACTCAAGACCACGGCGGTGAAGAAAGGCGACCGCTACGTGGTGAATGGCCAGAAAGTGTGGACTTCCCGGGTGCAACACTCGGACCTGATGCTGCTACTTGCCCGCACCACGCCTCTTGCCGAGATCAAGCGAAAAGGAGAAGGCCTGTCGGTGTTCCTGGTGGATCTGCGGGGAGTCCTGGGCAGACAGGCGAACGTGCGCCCGATCCGCAACATGGTGAACCACGAAACCTTCGAGCTGTTCCTCGACGATCTGGAAATCCCGGCGGAGAACCTGATTGGGGAAGAGGGTCAGGGTTTCCGCTACATCCTGGACGGGATGAACGCCGAGCGCATCCTGATCGCGGCGGAATGCATCGGCGACGGCTACTGGTTCATCGAGAAGGCGGCTGATTACGCCCGGGAGCGGGTCGTGTTCGACCGGCCCATCGGCCAGAACCAGGGAGTCCAGTTTCCCATCGCCCGCGCTTACGTGGACGTGGAGGCGGCGAGCCTCATGCGCTTTCGCGCCGCCGAGCTGTTCGACCGGGGGGAGCCGTGCGGCGCGGAGGCCAACATGGCCAAGCTCCTGGCGGCGGACGCCTCATGGGAGGCGGCCAACGTGGCGCTTCAGACCTACGGCGGGTTCGGGTTCGCCGCCGAGTACGACATCGAGCGCAAGTTCCGCGAGACGCGCCTGTACCAGGTGGCGCCGATCTCCACCAACCTCATCCTGGCCTATGTGGCCGAGCATGTACTGGGACTACCTAGGTCCTACTGAATGGGAGAAAGCAGCCGTGGCATTGAAGGAAGGCTGGCGCGGGCGGTTCTACGAGGACTTCGAGGTGGGGGACGTGTACCCCCATCCCCTGGGGCGCACCATCACCCGCACCGACAACATCTGGTTCACCCTGCTCACCCAGAACACGGCGCCGATCCACTTCGACGCCCACTATTCCGCCCAGACCGAGTTCGGAAAGCCGCTGGTGGATTCCACCTTCACGGTGGCGCTGGTGACCGGCCAGAGCGTGATCGATGTGTCCCAGAACGTGTTTGCCAACCTGGGCTGGGACGAGATCCGGCTGCCGCATCCGGTGTTCGAGGGCGACACCCTCTATTCCCAGTCGGAAGTCCTGGAAAAAAGAGAGTCGAAGTCGCGCCCCAACGTGGGCATCGTCACGGTCAAGACCACCGGCTACAACCAGGACGGGGTGGTGGTGATCACATTCAAGCGTACCCTCATGGTTTACAAGCGCGGGCAGGCGCCGGCCATCCCGCGGCCGAAGCTCGGGAACACGACATGAGCGCCCGCGCTCGAGGCGCTTCGAACTCGATCAGTTGCGCTTCAGAACGCGATCACCTTGTCCGCCCACCGGGTCCAGGCGGTCAGCTCGGCTAGGGTGCTGCGCCGGATGCCCTCCACCAGCTCGGCGTCGGCGATGCCCCGGGCGTCCAGGCAGGTGCCGCAGGCGCCGATCTCCCCGCCGTGGCGGGCGACCATGCCCAGCATGTCGGCGAGGTTGTAGTAGCCCTGGGGCACCTTCTGGCCCCTCTTGGCGCAGGCGGCCCCGTCCCCGATCAGGAAAACGCGGACCGCTTCGCCTTCAGTCTTGAGGAGGGAAATGGCCAGGCGCAGGCCGTTATAGCTGCGCTCCGTCCCGTAGGGTGGATCGTTGAGGATGATGAGGGTCTTGCCCATGGAGATTTCCTTTCGAATTCGAATGCATTGAGCGGGTGACCGAAAAGCCTTTCCGGTTCCACTGCTCCATGCCGCCCTGGAGGATCTGGACGCGACGGAACCCTTTCCCCCGCAGCAGCTCCGCCGCCTGGGCTGAGCGTTTGTCGGTTCGGCATACGACGATGATGTCCTGGTCCTTCATCGGATCGAGTCGGGAGAGGGCCGCAGGCAGATCGGTCAGCGGAACGTTGATCGCCCCGGCGATGTGGCCGAGCTCGCCGTAATACTCGTCGGGATTTCGCACGTCCAGGATGGCCGGGGGCTCACCGCCTTCGAGCCGCTGCCTGAGGGTCTGGGCATCGATGATATCCGACGGGCGGCTTCGCAGGCGTCGCACCAGGCGTGGAAGGAACACGACCGCCGCCAGCAGCGCCAGGGCGATCAGCCCGTTCTGAATCAGGGTTTCGCTTCCGGTCAACGCCTCCCGTCCGGCATAACCCAGATAAGCATACGCCGCCGCCCCCGGCAGCATGGCGATGTAGGAAGCCGCGACGTAGTGCGCCAGCGGGATGCGGGTGAGGCCCAACGCGTAGTTCAACGCGTTGAACGGAAACAGAGGCACCAGGCGGACGAATACCACGAAGCGCCAGCCTTCCGCCTCGACACCCTGAAGCAGCACCTGGAGGCGTCCGGCGGTCCGCCGCCGCACCCATTCGCCGGCCACGTAACGGGCGCAGAGGAAGGCCAGGGTGGCGCCGAGGGTTGCGCCCGTCAGGCTATAGAACGCGCCCGCCACCGGCCCGAACAGGGCACCCCCCACGATGGTGAGCGCCGAGCCGGGGAAAAACAGCACGGCCGCCGCGGCGTAGGCGCCGATGAAGGCGAGCGGTGCCAACGGGCCTAACGGGTCGAGCACCTGCAGAAGCTGGATCGTATCCGCCCGACCGGAGTGGACCGCAACGGCCACGATGCCGCCGGCCAGGAGCAGGGCGAGGGCGCCGCGGAACAGTTTAGCGGCTTCATGGCCCGGCTCGAGATGTGACCGGCGCGCCGAGCGGCCGGGGCGGCTGCGGAACGGGATGGCCAGCATGCCCGGCAGCGTCGCGCAGTCACGGGGGTCGCGCAAGCCGGGGATTCCAAGGGTCATCCCCTCGTGCCCCCTCTCCGGCTGCGCTCGGTAGGTGCCGAACAGCCGGTCCCACAGGGACAGGTTGAAGCCGAAGTTGCTGTCGGTCTCGCGGCGCTTGATCGAGTGATGGATGCGGTGCATGTCCGGCGTCACAATGGCAAGCCGCAACACCCGATCCACCGCGGCCGGAAGGCGCACATTGCCGTGATTGAACATGGAAGTGGCGTTGAGCAGGATTTCGAACAACACCACCGCCATGGCGGGCGCTCCCAGGACGACGATCACGCCGAGCTTGATCAGCATGGACAAAACGATCTCGACCGGATGAAAGCGAACCCCCGTGGTCACGTCGAAATCCAGGTCGGCGTGATGCATGCGGTGCACACGCCAGAGGGCCGGCACGGCGTGGAAGAGCACGTGCTGCCCGTAGATCGCCAGGTCGAGGAGAATGATCGAGAGGAGAACGGCGACCCACGACGGGATCTGCGCCTGGTTGAACAACCCCCAGCCCTCCGCGGCGGCGAGCGTCGCCGTTCCCGCGCCCGCCACAGGGATCAAGAGCCGGACGAGGAAAGTGTCGAGGGCCACGATCCCCAGGTTGCCGGGCCAGCGCTGCCATCGGGGCAGGGCCAAAACCCGGCGCGGCGCCTGGAGTTCCCAGAAGGCCATGGTGCCCAGCACGGCGAAGAATACCCCCAGGTGCAGGGGCGCTTCCCATGCGGCCAGAAACTCGTTACCGTTCATAAACTTTCCTCGGCCTTGTGGCGCTTTCCATCCGAAGCGCGGGGAAGTGGGCTAATATTCAAGTATTCAATTGAATAGTATGGGCGGCGTTCCGACCATGTCAAGACCCGGTGCCAAGCACGAGTTATTCGCCCAATTCGCCCGGTTGGCCCGGGCCCTGGCCAATGCCAACCGGCTGGAGCTGCTGGAATTCGTCGCCCAGGGGCCCCGCAGTGTGGAGGAGTTGGCCAAGGTCTCTGGCCTATCGGTGGCCAACACCTCCCAGCACCTGCAGGCGCTGCGGCAGGCCGGGCTGGTGGTGGCGCGTAAGGAGGGTTTGCGCGTTTACTACGAAATTGCCGGCGACGACGTGGTCGGGCTGCTGCACACCCTGCGCCAGGTGGCGGAGCGGCGTATCGCCGAGGTGGAGAAACTGGTGGGTAGTTACCTCACCAGCCGGGACGAGCTCGAGCCCGTTCCGGCGCGGGAGCTGCTGGAGCGGGCCCGCAAGGGGCTGATCACGGTGCTGGACGTGCGCCCGCCCGAAGAGTACGCCGCCGGCCATCTGCCGGGCGCCATCAACATTCCGCTGGCCGAGCTGGAGGGCCGGCTCGCGAAGCTTCCCAAGGACCGGGAGATCGTGGCTTACTGCCGGGGGCCCTATTGCGTGCTGGCGTACGAAGCTGTAGCGCGGCTACGCCAAAAGGGTTTCAAAGCCCGGCGTCTTCAGGACGGCTTCCCGGAGTGGAAAGCGGCCGGTTTCCCGGTTGAATAGGGCACGCGCTGGAGCGGAGCATGGACGGCACCATGATGCGCACCCCGCTTACGCTTCCGCTTCTCCTGGAGCGGGCAGGGCGGATCTTCCATGAAAGCGAAATCGTCTCCCGCCTTCCCGAGCGCCGGCTCCACCGAACGACGTATCGCGAGTTCTACTTGCGGGCGCGCCGATTGGGAGCGGCCCTCATGGGCCTCGGACTCAGGCGAGGCGAGCGTGTCGCGACCCTCATGTGGAACCACCACGCGCATTTGGAAGCGTATTTCGGCGTGCCCTGCGCCGGAGGTGTCCTGCACACGCTGAACCTGCGGCTGTCCCCCGACGATCTGGCGTACATCGTGAATCATGCCCGGGACCGGTTCCTGATCGTCGACGACGTACTGCTGCCATTGCTCGAGAAATTCCGCAGCCGCATCGGCGTGGAACGGGTGATCGTGGTGCCCCTCACGGGCGAGGCGGTGGCGGAAGGCTTCGACGACTACGAGCGGCTGCTCGCATCCGCGGATGATGCGTTCCCGTACCCAGACCTCGACGAGAACGAAGCGGCGGGCCTGTGCTACACCTCGGGAACCACCGGCCGTCCCAAGGGCGTGGCCTACTCCCATCGGGCGCTGGTACTGCATTCCCTCGCCTCCGGGCTCGCGGACACGCTGGGGGTGCGCAACGCCGATGTCCTGTGCCCGGTGGTTCCCATGTTTCATGTCAATGCCTGGGGATTGCCCTATACGGGTGTCATGGTGGGTTGCAAGCTGGTCTTCCCCGGCCCCTATCTGGACGCGGAAAGCCTGTTGGAACTGTTCCAGGCGGAAGGGGTGACCCTGGCCGCCGGGGTGCCGACCGTCTGGTTCGGCATCTCGCAAGCGCTCGATGGGAATCCTGGCGGCTGGCGGCTCGCATCCGGGTTGAGGATGATCGTGGGCGGCGCTGCGGCGCCGGAGGCGATGATCCGCGCCTTCGATCGCCACGGCCTCACGGTGCTTCACGCCTGGGGCATGACGGAGACGACACCCCTTGGCACGACGGCGTACCTGAAACGATCCCTCGCCGGTCTGGACGAGGCGGCTCGCTACCGCCTGCGCGCCAAACAGGGCGTGCCGGCGCCGCTGGTGGAAGTACGCGCCATGACCGAGACGGGCGAAGCGCCTTGGGACGGCACGACCATGGGCGAGTTGCAAGTGCGGGGTCCGTGGGTCGCGGCGCGCTATTTCGACCTGCCGGCGGAAGCGGACCAGTTCACCTCCGACGGCTGGTTTCGTACCGGGGACGTGGTCACCATCGACCCCGAAGGCTACGTAAAGATCACCGATCGCACCAAGGACCTGATCAAGTCGGGGGGCGAGTGGATCAGCTCCCTCGACCTGGAGGCGGCCCTCGTGGCCCACCCAGCGGTGGCGGAGGCGGCGGTGATCGCCGTACCGCATCCGAAATGGGGTGAACGCCCGCTGGCCGTGGTTGTACCCAGGCCCGGTAGGGCGGTCACCGAGTCCGAGCTCAAAGCGCACCTCGCGGCGCGGTTCGCGTCCTGGTGGGTGCCGGAGGCGTGCGTGTTCGTGGACGAGATACCGCGCACGTCCACGGGAAAGATGATGAAGGCGCAGCTACGGGAGCGCTACCGCGACTGGGACTGGAGCAAGCCGTAGGCGGCGCCCATCCGGGGAGCGTGGCGCTGCGGGACGCCGTCCATCGATCCTACGGAGCCGATCCTGCGCCGCAAAGGGTGAATGCCATCTTCTCCGGCGGTCCTAGGAGAGCTCCTGCGCGAAAAGCGTGCCCCGGGACCTGGAGCAGCAGCGCGCCGGCGACAGGTGCATTTCCGGCTTTCTCATCGGCGTGCCCCCGGGGGCCGCGCCACCATCGCCAGCCCGGTCACCGACGCCCCGGAGAAGCGGTTCGCCGGACTGTCGGGCCGATTCGGGGAAGGGGACATCCGCGGCATCGATTCCCTGGAGCGCAAACTCCGTCACCTGCCGTGATGGCCTGTTAGGCGATGGAGTACTTTCTCGTAGTATTGGGACTCGATGCGTAGGTAGCCCCCTAGCCCCCGGGACAAGGAAAGGCGAAGGGCCAGCAGGTTGAGCTTGGCCATGGCCCGGCGCTGCTCCTGCTCGTCCGGCGCCGTCTCGATGTAGCGGGTGAGCTCCCGCAGCTCCTTGAGCTGCTCCACTTCCGGGGGTATGTAGCCCGCGTTCTTCAGCACCCGGAACGCGGCGCGCAGCGCCTCCGGTACCAAGCGGTCATCGTCCAGGACCAGGGGTTTGCCGGCCCCGGGCAGGTTGTCGAACTGCCCAGCCTCGATCGCTTCCTGGATGCGCTGCTCAGCGATCAACTCGAAGATGAACATGGGGACGGAGTAAACGGCGGCGAAGGGGTTTCCACGGGTGCGTATTCCGAACATGATCCCCGCGGCTAAGGGGGGCGTCAAGGCCGGAGTCGGGCGCGGGCGGCGGGAAACGCGAACCGATCTGCCGATGACGGTGGGCGGCATGGGTAGGGTCGAAGCAGCCAGGACGAGCATCGCCCGAATGATCGGGGGAATCGCTCGGGAGCGCGGCTTGCCGAGCCGGCGCAATACAAGGAGGCCGAAGTGCCGGGCCCCGGGGGTCCTAGGATCGGGACGGGGGGCGAAGCCGGGCGTACAGGCGCCTCAAGGGGTCCAGGGGCCCCGTCGGGCCATCGTGTCTGGACCAGGCGCCGCTTGAGGTGTCGCTCACCGAGGATTCGGCTGGACGGTACAAGCGCAGGGTATTGCCACCTGCGTCCCGGGCGGCGTTCATGGCTTCTTCGGCGCGGATGAAGAGCTTTTCGGGGCTGCCGCCATGCTCGGGGAACAGGCTCAGCCCGACGCTTAAGGCGAGGCGCAGCTCCTCTCCTCCCAGGGCCAGGGGCTGGGAGACCACCTGCACCACCCGGTTAACTTGGTCGATGATGGCGCCTCCGTCGGGCTCACCGGGCAGGATCAGGGCGAATTCGCCTCCGCCGATACGCACCACCACGTCCTTCTCCCGCACCGAGACGGCCAGGCGCTGGGCGACAGCTCGCAATACCTGGTCTCCCATCAGGTAGCCGAGACGCCGATTGAGCTCTTGGAACCCGTCCAGGTGCAACAGGGCGAGACCCAGGGGCGAGCCGCTACGGGCGCCTTCGGACATGGCCTGCTGCAGGCGCCGGTAAAGATCGTTGCGATGGGGTAACCCGGTCAGGGGATCGTGGGTCGCCTGGTGCTGGACGGCTTCCAAGTGCTGCTTGCGCTCGGTCACGTCCCGCATGAAGACGTCGAAGTAGGCGATTTCACCCCACCTCCCGTGCACCGCACGCCCGCTCTGGAGCACCCAAAGCTTTTCTCCATCGCTGCGGTTGATCTCCACCTCGAAGTCGATGACCACCCCTTCTTCCCGCAGCCGCCGCTGGAACTCGGCGTAGCGGGCGGGCTCGGCGTAGAGTTGCAGCGCGATGTTGGACACCGAGGCCTTCAGCTCCCGGGGGGATTTGTAGCCGAAGAGCCGTGCCGCGGCCGGGTTGGCATACAACCATGCCCCCTCGGGGGTGCACTGGAAAATGCCTTCGACCGCGTGTTCCACCATGCCGCGGAAGCGCTCCTCGGACTGCTTGAGGGAGCGCTCCCGATGGTTGCGGGCAGTGATGTCGGTGACCGTGCCTTCCACCACCGCGACGCAGCGCTCCTCGGCATCGATGAGGCCGATGCCCCGCTCCAGCACCCAGCGTACCTGGCCAAAAGCGTCGATCAGGCGGTACTCCACTTCGAAGCGCTGGCAGGCCGCCAGGGCTTCTTCGATCGAGCGCCGCACCCGCCGCCGGTGTTGGGGCAGGATCAATTCTTCGTAGGTCCCTCGAGAGCGAAACACCGGGTCGTCGGCGGGGAATCCCGTGACCACGACGCAGCCACCGCCCACGAATTCCATGGCTCCCTCCCCATCGGAGCGGTACCGGTACACCATCTGGTCCAGGCGGTTCAGCAAGCCCTGGAGGTCTATGTCCGCCGTCGGGCCTTGCCCCGAAGGGCCTATGTCGGGTTCGCCGGCACGGATGAGCTTTAACATAGGGTTCCGTCGCAATCGAGTCCCATCGGAGCCGCGGGAAACGGCCCTCGTGCTCGGGGCGTTGCAAGCAACGTGCCACGCCGCAGCGCGACGGGCATCGCATGAAAGCGCTAGCTGAACAAGTAGTTATCCGCGTGCTCGGGGTGTCCGGCCTAGGCCTTGGAAACGCCCCGGGTCGGATTTCGCACAAAAGTGTCGCAGACCTCTAGATCGAATACGGCGTCTCAAGGCGTACGCTCTCGCAGGAAATCCCGGATAGGCCGGATCTGCTCTTCGCTCATGAGGGCGGGGGCATGGCCGATGCCCGCAAACTCCACGTACCGGGCTCCCGGCCCCCGTGCCTGCATCTGTCGCACGGTCTCCAGGGTAAGGAGGTCGGACTGGGCCCCGCGCAACACCAGAACGGGGCAGCGGACCGCGTCCCACACATCCCACAGGGTCAGGTCCTTGAGGAATGGCTGGCGGAAAGTCTCTCCGATGGCTGGATCGTAGTGGGGCGCGTAGCGCCCGTCTTCCGTGCGCCGGTGGCTGTGGAGGGCCAGGTGGCGCCACTGGGCGTCTGAAAGGGGCCCGAAGGGGGCGTGGATTTCCCGCAAGTAGGCTTCGAAGGCCTCCAGGCTATCGAACCGGGGATCTTGGCCCACGTAGCGGCCGATCCGATTGAGGGCATCCCGGGGAATGACGGGTCCCACGTCGTTCAGCACCAACCGGCGGATCGGGGAATTCTTGCGGGCGGCCAGCATCATCCCAATGAGGCCGCCCATGGAGGTGCCGACCCAATCCACCTTCGGCTGGGGGTCTCGCCCCGCCAGGAAGGCGAGAAAGCGCCGCCAGAGGGAAGGGGGGGACCCGCTCACCCGCGCCACGAGCGCTGCCGCGTCCGAGACGTACAAAGGGTAGCCGTAATGGGCTGCTTCCGTGAGCCACTCGCTTTTGCCCCGGCCAGCCACGTCCAGGCAGATCACCCGAAAGTCCCCCTCCAGGGCCCGGGCCAAGGCGTCGAAGTCTCGGCTATTGCGGGTGAGCCCATGGACGCAAATCACCGTATGGGGATTGCGAGGGTCGCCCCACTCCGTGTACGCGAGCCGGTGGAAGCCGTTCGGTCCCAAGGCGAGAAAGCTTCTTTGTTTCACGGGGTTAGGGGCGCGCCGGGGTCGCCAGCGATGGGTTATATCCATGATTTAAAAAGGGATTATAACCTCGCTGCAAAGCAATATCAGAAATTTTTGTTGAACGAGGAAACGATACAGGACTAAAATAGTCCTAAATTCTCTGGGAGCGGCAACCTCAATGATTCGCATGAGCAAACTGGCCGACTACAGCACGCTAGTGATGACCTACCTGGCGCGTCATCCGGCGGGGGTGCACAACGCCGCCGAAATCGCCGCCGCCACCCAGATCTCGCTCCCCACGGTGAGCAAGATCCTGAAGATCCTGGCCCGGGAGGCCATCCTGGTGTCCCATCGAGGCATGCGGGGGGGCTACAGCTTGGCCCGAAGGCCCGAGGCCATCACCCTCATGGAAATCATCGACGCCATCGAGGGACCCATCGGGCTCACGGAGTGCTCGAGCGCCCCGGGGCTATGCGAACAGGAAACCTCCTGCTCGGTGCGGGTGAACTGGATGAAGATCAACGCCGCCGTGCGCCAGGCGCTCATGGGCGTGACCCTGGCGGACATGGCCCAGCCCACTCTGGCGGTGATCAACACCGATCAGCTGCTCGCCCACCGCCGGACCCAGGTCAACGCTTAAAGGCATTGCGAAAGGAGAATCTTCCATGTCGACGGCTGCACAGCAATTGGACGAGCTGATCCGCCGGGAATACGCGCACGGGTTCGAAACCCCGATCGAAGTCGACCTGGTGCCCAAGGGGCTCAACGAAGACATCATCCGTACGATTTCGGCGAAGAAGGAAGAGCCCGAGTTCATGCTGGAGTGGCGCCTCAAGGCCTACCGGCACTGGCTTACCATGCAGGAGCCCCGGTGGGCAAGCGTGCGCTATCCCGCGATCGACTACCAGGATATCTATTACTACGCCGCCCCCAAGAGCGCGAAGGAGCGTCCTAAGAGCCTGGACGAGGTGGACCCGGAACTGCTCCGCACCTACGAGAAGCTGGGCATTCCCCTCAAGGAACAGGAGATCCTGGCAGGCGTGGCGGTGGACGCGGTCTTCGACAGCGTCTCCGTCGCCACCACCTTCAAGGACAAGCTGGCGGCCATGGGTATCATCTTCTGTTCCTTCTCCGAGGCGGTACGGGAGCACCCGGAGCTGGTGAAGCGCTACCTGGGCTCGGTGGTGCCCTACACCGACAACTTCTTCGCCGCCCTCAACTCGGCGGTATTCTCCGACGGCTCCTTCGTGTACGTGCCCAAGGGGGTCAAGTGTCCCATGGAGCTGTCCACTTATTTTCGCATCAACGCCAAGTCCACCGGCCAGTTCGAGCGCACTCTGATCATCGCCGACGAGGGTTCCTATGTCTCGTATCTGGAAGGTTGCACGGCACCCATGCGGGACGAGAACCAGCTCCACGCGGCGGTGGTGGAGCTGATCGCCCTGGACGACGCCAAGATCAAGTACTCCACGGTGCAGAACTGGTATCCGGGGGACAAGGAAGGCAAGGGGGGCATCTACAACTTCGTGACCAAGCGGGGCGAGTGCCGCGGAGCGAACAGCCACATCTCTTGGACCCAGGTGGAGACCGGCTCGGCCATCACCTGGAAGTACCCGAGCTGCATCCTGAAGGGGGACAATTCGGTGGGCGAGTTCTACTCGGTGGCCCTCACCAACAACTACCAGCAGGCCGACACCGGCACCAAGATGATCCACGTGGGCCGGAACACCCGCTCCACCATCGTCTCCAAGGGAATCTCCGCTGGCCATGGCCGCAACGCCTACCGGGGTCTGGTGAAAGTGCTCAAGAGCGCCGAGAACGCTCGCAACTACACCCAGTGCGATTCCCTGCTGATGGGGGACAAGTGCGCGGCCCACACCTTCCCCCACATCGAGGTGAAGAACCCCACCGCGCGGGTGGAACACGAAGCCACCACCTCTCGTATCGGCGAGGACCAGCTCTTCTACTGCATGCAACGGGGCATTTCCGCCGAGGACGCGGTGTCCATGATCGTGAACGGCTTCTGCAAGGAAGTGTTTAAGGAGTTGCCCATGGAGTTCGCCGTGGAGGCGCAGAAGCTCCTGGGGGTGAGCCTGGAAGGCAGCGTGGGTTGAGGATCAAGGATCGCAAAAGGACATGACGATGCTGGAAATCAGGAATCTGCACGCAACGGTCGAGGGCAAGGCCATCCTCAAGGGGCTCTCCTTGAAAGTGAATGCAGGAGAGGTGCACGCCATCATGGGGCCCAACGGCTCGGGCAAGAGCACTCTCGCCAACGTGATCGCCGGCCGGGAAGGCTACCAGGTGACCGAGGGCGAAGTGCTGTACCTGGGCCGGAACCTGCTCGAATTGCCGCCCGAGGAGCGGGCCCGGGCGGGCATTTTCCTCGCGTTCCAGTATCCGGTGGAAATCCCTGGGGTCTCCAACGTGTACCTGCTCAAGGCGGCCGTCAACGCGGTTCGCAAGGCCCGGGGCGAACCCGAGCTGGACGCCATGGACTTCCTCAAGCTGGTGAAGGACCGGATGAAGCTGGTACAGATTCCGGAAGAGTTCCTCTACCGCTCGGTGAACGAGGGCTTCTCCGGCGGCGAGAAGAAGCGCAACGAGATCCTGCAGATGGCGGTGCTGGAGCCTAAGCTCGCGATCCTGGACGAGACCGACTCGGGCCTGGATATCGACGCCCTCAAAGTGGTGGCGGAGGGGGTCAATTCGCTGCGCAGCCCTGAGCGCGCCATGGTGCTGGTGACCCACTATCAGCGGCTGCTCAACTACATCGTGCCGGATTTCGTGCACGTGCTGGCCCAGGGACGCATCATCCGTTCGGGCGGACGGGAGTTGGCCCTGGAGCTGGAGAAACACGGCTATGCCTGGGTGGCGGCCCATGCGGGGGAAGGCAAGGAGGCACGGGCGTGAAGGTGGACGATCTCAAGGCGAACGCCGCGGCCCGCTACGCCGACGACTACGCGGCGGTGGCTGGGGCGCTGCCAGGGCGCAGGGTGCCCTGGGTGCACGAGGCGCGGGAGCGGGCCCTGGAGCGGTTCCGGGGGCTGGGTTTTCCCACCTTGCGGGATGAGGATTGGAAATACACGAGCCTCGCCCCCTTGGAGAAGCGGCATTTTGCACCGGCCGTGGAGGGAGCGACGCCCGGCGAGCTGGAGAATAGCTTGGCGGCCCACCGTTTCGCCGATCTGGACGCGGACCTGCTCGTGTTTGTGGACGGCTGTTTCACGCCGCGGCTTTCCCGGCTGGGGAAGCTGCCCGAGGGCGCCACGGTGGCCTGTCTGGCGGAGCTGCTGGAGCAAGGAGCGGAGTGGCTCGCGCCGTACTTTAACGCCGAGGCACCGGGGGGCGCCTTCGCCGCGATGAACACCGCTTTCGCTCGGGACGGGGCGGTCGTTCATTTGCGCTCCGGGGTAAAGCTCTCCCGGCCTCTGCACTTGCTGATGCTGGCTAGCGGGGGCGGGCGGGCAGCCCACCTGCGCCACCTGGTCCTGGCCGAGGAAGGAGCCCAAGCCCTGGTGATCGAGCACTACGTGGGTGCTCCGGGCGCCGTGGCTTTCACCAACGCCCTCACCCAGATCTTGGTCGGTCCTGGCGCGGCGGTGGAGCATGTGAAGCTGCAGCAGGAGGACCTGAGAACCGTCCACTTGGCAGGCATTCACGCCGAGCAGCGCCGGGAGGGCCGCTTCGTCTCCCATTCCATGGCGCTGGGGGCTCAGCTCTCCCGCACCGACATCACCGTGGCCCTCAACGACGAGGGGTGCGAAACCACTCTGAACGGGCTCTACCTGGTGGGCGGGCGCCAGCACGTGGATCATCACACCCGCATCGACCACGCCAAACCCCGGGGTACTAGCCGGGAGTACTACCGGGGGGTGCTGGACGGGGCCGGGCGAGGCGTGTTCAACGGGCGGGTGGTGGTGCACCCCGGGGCCCAGAAAACCGACGCAGAGCAGACCAACAACAACCTGCTCCTCTCCCGGGATGCCGAGGTGGACACTAAGCCCCAGCTGGAGATCTACGCCGACGACGTGAAGTGCGCCCACGGCGCCACCGTCGGGCAGCTGGACGAGGACATGCTCTTCTACCTGCGTTCCCGGGGCTTGGGCGAAGTGGCGGCGAGGAACGTCCTTACCTACGCCTTCGCCAACGATGTGATCAACCGCATCGGCCTCAAACCTCTGCGGGTGCGGCTGGAGGAGTTCGTCATCGGGCGCCTGCCCGAGGGTGAAATCATCAGGGAGATCGTATGAGCGCGACAAAGGAAGCCCTGGTCCGGCACGTGGCCCCGGCCTATCGCTGGCGGGAAGATTTCCCCCTTCTCAAACAGCAGGTCTACGGCAAGCCCTTGGTCTATCTGGACAACGCTGCCACCAGCCAGAAGCCGGGGTCGGTCATCGAAGCCGAGCGGCGCTACTACGAGGAGTACAACGCCAACGTGCACCGTGGCGTGCACGCCCTGTCCCAGAGGGCCACCGACGCCTATGAGGGGGCGCGGGCGAAGGCAGCCCGGTTCCTCAACGCCCGTTCCCCGCGGGAGATCGTGTTCGTGCGCGGCTGCACCGAGGGCGTGAACCTCGTGGCCCAGAGCTACGGGCGCACCGTTCTCAAACCCGGCGACGAGGTTCTCATCACCGCCATGGAGCACCACTCTAACATCGTGCCGTGGCAGATCGTCTGCCTGCAAACCGGTGCCGTGCTCAAGGTGGCCCCCATCAACGAGGCCGGAGAGCTGGAGTTCGACGCGTTCGAGCGGCTCCTTTCTGAACGCACCCGGATCGTGGCTGCAGTGCACGTGTCCAACGCCCTGGGCACCATCAATCCGGTCAGGCGCATCGTGGAGCGGGCCCACGCGGCGGGGGCCAAGGTGCTGCTGGATGGAGCCCAGGCGGCTCCCCACGTCCCGGTGGACGTGCAGGCCCTGGACTGCGACTTCTACGCCTTCTCCGGCCACAAGATCTACGGCCCCACCGGGATCGGCGTCCTCTATGGCAAGGAGGCGTTGCTCGCGGCCATGCCGCCCTACCAGGGCGGGGGAGACATGATCAAGGTGGTCACTTTCGAGAAGACGATCTATAACGACTTGCCCTACAAGTTCGAGGCGGGAACACCCCACATCGCCGGCGCCATTGGCCTGGGGGCGGCCCTGGATTACGTGTCGAGCATCGGCCTGGAGGCGATCGCCGCCCACGAGCATGCCCTGCTCGAGTACGCGACCGAGGCGGTCGCCGGCATCAAGGGCTTGCGCCTGGTGGGCACCGCCCGGGAGAAGGCGGGCATCCTGTCCTTCGTGATGGACGGGGTGCATCCCCATGACATCGGCACCATCCTGGACCATCAGGGGGTGGCGATCCGGGCCGGGCACCATTGCGCCATGCCGGTGATGGACCGCTATCGGGTGCCGGCCACGGCCCGGGCGTCCTTCGCCCTGTACAACACCCGGGAGGACGTGGACGCCCTAGTGGCGGGCTTGCGCAAGGTGCAGGAGGTTTTCGGCTGAGGCCCATTTACGACCCTTAACGACGGCGAGGCTGATCGTGGCGGACCTGCGGGAGCTGTACCAGGAAGTCATCTTCGACCACAACCGGAACCCGCGTAATTTCCGGAAGATGGAGGATGCCCATCGCCATGCCGAGGGCCATAACCCCATGTGCGGGGACCAGGTGACCGTGTACCTGAAACTGGAGGGCGAGGTGATCGGGGACGTGAGCTTCCAGGGGTCGGGTTGCGCCATCTCCACCGCCTCCGCTTCCCTGATGACGGAAGCGCTCAAGGGAAAGACCCTGAACGAGGCCGAGCGCCTGTTCCAGGCGTTTCACGCCATGGTGACCGACTCGGACCAGGCGACTCCTGCCGACTTGGGAAAGTTGGCAGTGCTCGCGGGGGTTCGGGAGTTCCCGGCCCGGGTGAAGTGCGCGACCCTGGCCTGGCATACCCTCCACGCCGCCTTGAGCGGACAGAAGACGCCGGTATCCACTGAGTAAGAAGACGCACCCATGAATTCCCATTGGGAAGACGTCGCCCAGAAGCAGGACGAAGCGATCCCCCAGGAAGGGCTGGAGGGTCAGGTGATCGCGGCTCTGCGGGAGATCTACGATCCCGAGATCCCGGTCAACATCTACGACCTGGGCCTCGTGTATGGCCTGGAGGTGAGCCCCGAGGGGGAGGTGGCGATCACCATGACCCTCACGGCTCCCGGCTGCCCCGTGGCCCAGACCTTTCCGGACGTGGTCCGGGATCGGGTGAGTGCTGTCGACGGGGTGAAGGACGTGAAGGTGGAGCTCACCTGGGAACCGCCCTGGACCATGGAGCGCATGTCCGAGGCGGCAAAACTGCAACTGGGGATGTTGTAAGGACGGGAAAGCCGAGGCCAGTTCCTCGCACCCGCCGACTGATGCTTGTTTGACATGGCCGAATGGTACGACGTCGCCCCCGTGGAGGAGATCCCTCCGGGCGCCTGCCGCACGGTGGATTTGGACGGGCGGCCGGTGGCGGTGATCAACCTGGATGGGGAGTTCTACGCCATCGAGGACCTGTGCACCCACGACGGCGGGGATCTAGCGAGCGGCGACATCGAAGGAGACGCGATCGTGTGCCCGCGCCACGGCGCCCGCTTTTCCATCAAGACCGGAGAGGTGCTGGCCCCGCCGGCCTACGAGGACATCGCCACCTTTCCGGTGCGGGTGGAGAACGGGATGGTGCAGGTCTGCGACCAGCCTAACGGATAGGCGCCCTGCCCGCCCGACGGGGACTGATCGGCAAGCGGAGGTGGGCTGGATGGCCACGCTGCATTTGCCTGCGGTCGAACAAGCGCGTCTGCGCGCCTGGGTGGAAAGAGGCTATCCCCAGGAAACCTGTGGCGTCCTCATCGGCCGCAGTCGCGATGGCCTCACCGAGGTGGTGGAGGTCTTCCCGGCCCGCAACCTGAACCAGGAACGTGCCCGGGACCGCTATCTGCTAGATCCTCAGGATTACCTGACGGCGGACGAGTCTGCCCGGGAGCGGGGGCTCTCCATCGTGGGGGTGTGGCATTCCCATCCCGACCATCCGGCACGACCCTCCGCCACCGACCGAGCCCATGCCTGGGAAGGATGGTCCTACGTGATCGTCTCGGTGACGCCGCAAGGAGTGATCGACCTCCGCTCCTGGCGGCTCGTGAACGGCGCGTTCGAAGAGGAGACGGTGACATCATGACCACGGTCAGAGTCCGCATTCCCATGCCGCTTCGTGCTTTCACCGGCGGTGCCGAAGAAGTGGAGGTGACCGGGGCCACGGTGGGGGAAGCGCTGCAGGCCCTTGGGCGTCGCCACGAGGGGCTGTTGCCCCGGGTGTTGGGGCCGGACGGGGAACTGCGGCAGTTCGTGAACGTATTCGTCGCCGGGCGCAACGTGCGCAGTCTGAGCGGTCTGGCGACCCCCGTGGCCGAGGGGGATGTGATCTCCATTGTTCCCGCCGTGGCAGGGGGCGGCGGTTCTACATCCGCGGGATGCCCTGAACGCAAGTTCCACGGGGAGTCGTCATGAAAGCACGGGAACTACGACTGGCGGAACTGAAGCGCTCCATTCCCGAAGTGAGCCCCACCGAGGCCCTCGCCCTGCAGGCCAAGGGCGCGGCCCTGGTGGACGTGCGGGAAGCGGAGGAGATCGCCCAGGGCAGCCCTCCGGGGGCGTACCGACTTGGGCGGGGCTACCTGGAACTCAAGATCGAGGACGCGGTGCCGGACTATGAGCGCCCCATCGTCACCTTCTGCGCTGGCGGCGTGCGTTCCCTCTTCGCCGCAGAAGCCCTGAGGCGGCTCGGCTACCAGCAGGTCTATTCCATGGCGGGCGGCTTCACCCGCTGGAAGAACGAGGGGCTGCCCGTGGAAGTGCCGCCCCGCTTCGACCCGGCCGACCGGGAGCGTTACTCCCGCCATCTCCTTATGCCGGAGGTGGGGGAGGCGGGCCAGTTCAAGCTCATGCAGTCGAAGGTTTTGCTGATCGGCGCCGGGGGCCTGGGCAGCCCGGCGGCCTTGTATCTGGCGGCCGCCGGCGTGGGGACCCTGGGGATCGTGGATCACGACGTGGTCGACCGCAGCAACCTGCAGCGCCAGGTGCTCCATACCGATGATCGGGTGGGGACCTCCAAGGTGGCCTCTGCCAAGAAGACCCTCAACGCGTTGAACCCTGCGGTAAAGGTGGTGGGTTACGAGACCCACCTCTCCAGCCGCAATGTGGAGGAGATCTTCTCCGGCTACCATCTGGTCGTGGACGGTTCGGACAACTTTCCCACCCGCTACCTGGTGAACGACGCCTGCGTGAAGCTCGGCATTCCCAACGTCCACGGCTCGGTGTTCCGCTTCGAAGGCCAGGCGACGGTGTTCTGGCCCCAGTATCCGAAGCGCCGCGGGCCCTGCTACCGCTGTCTCTATCCCGAGCCCCCGCCCGCGGAGCTCGCTCCTTCCTGTGCCGAGGCGGGCGTGCTGGGCGTGCTGCCGGGGGTCATTGGACTGCTGCAAGCCACCGAGGCGATCAAGCTGATCCTTGGGCTCGGCGATCCCCTGGTGGGACGGCTGTTGTATTACGACGCCCTGCGCGGGCGCTTCGATGAGCTCGCTCTGGAGCGAGACCCCCGCTGCCGCTACTGCGGGGACGGGGCCGAGTTTCCCGGCTACATCGACTACGAGCGTTTCTGCGCGAGCGCCACGCCATGAAACGGGAACGGCGGGAAGCCCTCGCCTCCCATCCCCTCATCGCCCGCATTGGGGGCACTCCCCTGGTAGAGATTCGGCTCGCCCGGGAGGCGGGGGTGCGACTGTTCGCCAAGCTGGAGAGCATCAACCCCGGCGGCTCCATCAAGGACCGGCCGGTCGCTCGCATGCTGCTGCAGGCCGTGGCCGACGGGCGCTTCGCCGGTGGGCGGCGGCTCCTGGACTCCTCCTCGGGCAACGCCGGCATCTCCTACGCCATGCTGGGGGCGGCCCTGGGCATCCCGGTCACGCTGGTGGTGCCGGGCAACGCCAGCGAGGAGCGCCTCGCCCGCATCGCCGCCCACGGCGCCGAGTTGATCCTCACCGATCCCTTGGAAGGCTACGACTTCGCCTTGCGGGAAGCGAAGCGGCTGGCCGAAACCTATCCCGACCGCTACTGGTATTGCGACCAGTACTCCAACCCAGAGAATTGGCGTGCTCATCACGAGACCACCGGCCGGGAGATCCTGGAGCAGTTGGCCCGGGAAGGCCTAGGCCCTCCGGACGCCTTCGTCGCCGGGGTGGGCACCGGAGGTACTGTCACCGGCGTCGGGCGCAGGTTGAAGGAAGCGCGCCCCGACACCTACGTGGCGGTGGTCATTCCCGAGACCTTCCCGGGGGTCGAGGGGCTCAAGCCCCTGGGCCATCCGGGCGACATCGTGCCCGCCATCCTGGACGAGGCCCTGATCGACCGCGCATCCCCGTTACCCTGGACGATGCGCTGGCGCTGTGCCGCCGGCTTGCCCGGGAAGGTCTCTTCGTTGGTCCCTCCTCCGGCGCCTACGTGTACGGGGCGTTGCAACTCGCCGCCACTGGCCGCTTCCGCACCGTCGTCACCTTGCTCAACGACACCGGGGAGCGCTACGTCTCCACCGGCATGTGGAAACGGGCCCTATAGTCCGGACGCCCCGGGAAAGCGTCCCGCAATCCCCGCCGTCCGTTCTCAGGGGTAGGGATTTCCGCTAATCTCGCCCTGCTGGGCTGTCGTGTGGCGGCCCGAAAGAACCGCTTCCCGGGATAGCCGTGAACCTGCGTGCCGAAGACAGCGCCGATCGGGTCGAGGAAGTCCTCGCCCTGATTCGCGCCCGCGTGTCCCCGAACGAGCAGCCCCAGGTGATCGAGTTCACCCGGCAGTTCTACCGGCAAGTGGACCCGGAAGACTTGCGGGAGCGGGAGACGGCCGACCTGTACGGCGCTGCTCTGTCCCAGTGGCATTTCGCGCGTCGGCGCAGCGGCGACGGACCCAAGCTGCGCATCTACAACCCCCGGGTCGAGGAGCACGGATGGCAGAGCCCCCACACGGTCATCGAGCTGGTGAATAGCGACCGGCCTTTCCTGGTGGATTCCGTCCGCATGGAAGTGAACCGCCAGGGCTATACCATCCATCTCATCATCCATCCAGTGATGCGGGTGCGACGGGACGGGGAAGGAAATCTGCTGGAGATCCTGCCCCTCGAGCTCGCTGCGGGGGAGGTGGTGCAGAACAACGCCCATTACGAATCCATCATGCACGTGGAGATGAGCCGGGAGACAGACCCCGAGGACCTCGCCCGGCTGGAGCAGGGGCTGGTGCAGGTGCTGGAGGACGTGCGCGCGGCGGTGGACGACTGGAAGCCCATGGTCAAGCGCATGCGCCAGACGGTGGAGGCGATCCGGGAGTCGCCCCCGCCGTTGCCCCGGGACGAGATCGCGGAGGGCATCGCTTTCCTCGAATGGCTGGTGGACGACCACTTCACCTTCCTCGGCTGCCGGGACTATGACCTCGCCTGCGAGCACGGAGAGGATGTGCTCAAGGTGGTGCCGGGCTCCGGCCTCGGGATCCTGCGAGAAAAAGGCGGCGGTGCCCAGTCGGTCAGTTTCGCAACGCTCCCGCCGGAAGTGCGGGAGCAGGCCCGGGTGCCCGAGCTCCTGATTCTCACCAAGTCCAACTCCCGCGCGACCGTGCACCGGCCGGTGTACATGGACTACGTGGGGATCAAGCGTTTCGATGCCGAGGGCCGAGTCGTCGGCGAGCGCCGCTTCCTCGGGCTGTACACCTCCACCGCCTACAGCGCCGGGGTGCAGGAAATCCCGGTGCTGCGCCAGAAGGTGCGGGCGGTCGTGCAGCAGGCGGGCCTGCTGCCCGGCAGCCACATGGGCAAGAATCTCCTCACCATCCTCGAGACCTATCCCCGGGACGAGCTGTTCCAGGTTTCCGCCGACGAACTCGCGCGGATCGCCATGGGGATCTTGCGCCTGCAAGAGCGCCAGCGCACGCGGCTGTTCGTGCGCCGCGACCGCTTCGGCCGTTTTCTCTCGTGCCTCATCTTCGTGCCGCGGGACAGCTACAACACCGAGGTGCGCCAGCGCATGCAGCAGGTGCTGATGGAGGCGTTCAATGGTGTCTCCAGCGAATTCAGCGTGAGCCTGACCGAGTCGGTGCTGGCCCGGGTGCTGATCGTGGTCCACACTCGGCCCGGGACCGTACCGGACTACGAGGTGCGGGAACTGGAAGCACGACTGGTGCGGGTGGCGCGCCGCTGGGAGGACGACCTGGCGGAGGCCCTCATCGCTCGGCTGGGGGAGGAGCAGGGCACGCAGCTTGCCCGCCGCTACCAGCGCGCCTTTCCGGCAGGCTACCGGGAAGACTGCAGTCCGCGCGCTGCGGTCCACGATATCGAGGTCATGGAGGGGCTGGGAGAGGAGGGCATAGGCATGAGCCTCTATCTGCCGCTGGAGGCCCCCGAAGGGATGTTCCGCTTCAAGCTGTTCCGGCGCGGGGCCCCGGTGCCTTTGTCCCAGAGCCTGCCCATGCTGGAGCACATGGGCGTGCAGGTGCTGGACGAGCGCCCCTACGAGATCAAGCCGGAAGGCGCTGCCCCCGTGTGGATCCACGACATGGGGCTCGCCGCCGGCAAGGGCGCGGACGTGGACGTGGACGCGGTGCGGGAGCTGTTCCAGGACGCCTTCCTCCACGTCTGGCGGGGCGAGGCGGAGAGCGACGGCTTCAACCGGCTGGTGCTGGGGGCGCGCCTTTCCTGGCGGGAGATCGCAGTGCTGCGGGCCTACGCCAAGTACTCTCGCCAGTGTGGGGCTGCCTTCAGCCAGACGTACATGGAGAACACCCTGGCAGCCCATCCCGCGATCGCCGCCAAGCTGATCGCTCTGTTCCACGAGCGCCACGACCCCAGCCGTGCCGCAGAAGCCCGGCAGCGGGCCCAGAGCCTCGCGCGCGAGATCGAGGCGGATCTGGAGAGGGTAGCGAGTCTAGACGAGGACCGCATCCTGCGCCGTTTCCTGGCCCTGATCCTGGCAACCCTGCGCACCAATTTTTATCAGCGCCTGGAGGACGGCCGGGCAAAACCCTATCTCGCTTTCAAGCTCGACCCGTCGAAAGTGCCCGGGATGCCCGAGCCCCGGCCTATGTTTGAGATCTACGTCTATTCGCCCCGGGTGGAGGGGGTGCATCTGCGGGGCGGGAAGGTGGCGCGGGGCGGCATCCGCTGGTCCGATCGCATGGAGGATTTCCGCACCGAGATCCTGGGACTCATGAAAGCTCAGATGGTGAAGAACGCGGTCATCGTGCCGGTGGGAGCCAAGGGGGGTTTCGTGATCAAGCAGCCGCCGGTGGGGGACGATCGGGAGGCTCTGCTCAAGGAGGGGGTGGCGTGCTATTCCATCTTCATTCGCGGGCTGCTGGATCTCACCGACAACCGGGAAGGTGGCCGGGTGATACCGCCACGGGACGTGGTACGCCACGACGACGACGATCCCTACCTGGTGGTGGCGGCAGACAAGGGCACGGCGACTTTTTCCGACATCGCCAACGAAATCGCCCGGGAATACCGTTTTTGGCTGGGCGACGCCTTCGCCTCGGGTGGCTCTTCCGGCTACGATCACAAGAAGATGGGAATTACCGCCCGGGGCGTATGGGAGTCGGTGAAGAAGCACTTCCGCACCTTGGGCGTCGACATCCAGACGACCGACTTCACAGTGGTCGGAATCGGCGACATGTCGGGAGACGTGTTCGGCAATGGGATGCTGCTCTCCCGCCACATCAAGCTGATCGCTGCCTTCGACCACCGGCACATCTTCATCGACCCGGATCCGGATCCGGAGACGAGCTACCGGGAACGGGAGCGGCTGTTTCGGCTGCCCCGCTCTTCCTGGGCCGACTACGACCTTAAGCTCCTCTCCCAAGGGGGCGGGGTCTACCCCCGCAGCGCCAAGTCCATCGCCCTCTCCCCCCAGGCGCGCCGGGCTCTGGGGATCGACGCCACGGTGCTCACTCCCACGGACCTGATCCGCGCCGTCCTCAAAGCTCCGGTGGATCTGCTCTATAACGGGGGCATCGGCACCTACGTGAAAGCGAGCAGCGAGTCTCATGCCGACGTGGGCGACCGGGCCAACGATGCAGTGCGGGTGGACGCGCGGGAGCTGCGCTGCCGGGTGGTGGGGGAGGGGGGCAACCTGGGATTCACCCAGCGCGGCCGCGTGGAGTACGCCCTGAAAGGGGGGTTGATCAACACCGATGCCATCGACAACTCGGCCGGCGTCGATTGCTCCGACCACGAGGTGAACATCAAGATTCTGCTCGACATGGTGGTCGCTGAAGGGGAACTCACCCAGAAACAGCGCAACCGTCTGCTGGAGCAGATGACCGACGAAGTGGCGCGGCTGGTCTTGCAGGACAACTACGACCAGGCCCAGTCCCTCGCCGTGAGCGGCGCCTTGGGAATGGCTCTGCTGGATCCCCAGGTCCGCTTCATGCGCTACCTGGAGCGCCAGGGCAGGCTCAACCGGGCACTGGAACACCTGCCTTCTGAAGAAGAGATCACCGCCCGCAGAAACGCCCGCATCGGGCTGACGTCCCCGGAGCGGGCGGTGCTGCTCGCCTACGGCAAGATCTGGCTGTTCGAGGAGCTGGTGCGCGACCGAGTTCCCGAAGATCCCTTCATTGGCCAGGCGCTGGCGGCGTATTTTCCCACGCCGCTACGCACTCGCTACGGGACCTACATGGAGTGCCATCCTCTAAAACGGGAAATCATCGCGACTCAGGTGTGCAACGCCCTGGTCAATCGCATGGGCAGCGCCTTCGTCCACCGGATGATGGAGGAGAGCGGAGCGGCGCCCGCCGATGTGGTGCGCGCCTACGTGGCTGCCCGGGAAGTGTTCCAGATGCCCGCGCTATGGCAGGAGATCGAGGCGCTGGATAACCAGGTGGCGGACCGGCTCCAGACCGCCCTGCTGGTGCGCTCCATCCGGCTGCTCGCGCGCGCGACCCTATGGTTCCTGCGCCACCGCCTGCACGCCGCCGACCTGGAACAGACCATCGCCCGGTTCCGCGCCCCGGTGGAGGCCTTGGCCGGTGAGCTGGGCGAGTTGCTGCAGGGAGAAGATCGGGACCGGCTCGAAGCCGAAGCGAAAGAATACGCTCAGGGCGGCGTGCCAGCCGCTTTAGCGCTGCGGGTGGCGCAACTTGAGCCCCTGTACGCCGCCCTGGACATTGCGGAAGTCTCCAGGGCGACCGGCCGTCCGGCGCGCAGCGTCGCCCAGGTGTATTTCCGCTTGGCAGCCCGATTGCGCCTCTCCTGGCTGAGGGAGCAGGTAGGGCTGCTGCCCGCGGACAGTCACTGGCAGGCGCTGGCGCGCACCACCTTGCGCGACGAGCTGTCGGAAGAGCTGCGGGCCCTTGCCGCAGTGATCCTCAAGGCAAGCCCGGAGCTCACGGAGGCGGAGGCCCTCATCGAGGCTTGGGCCTCGGAGCACCGAGCCGTCCTGGCACGCCTGCAGCAGATGCTTGCCGAGCTCCAGGCGGCCAGCCAGCCGGATCTCGCCATGCTACTGGTGGCTCTGCGGGAGCTGCGCAACCTGGCGTGAGCCAGGCGCGCAGGCCCGCGGAATGCTTCAATCCTTAAAGCCTTCCACCTCGATGTTGAGGGTGACTTCGTCCCCCACCAGGGGCAGGGCGTAGGTCATGCCGAAGTCGGAGCGCTTGATCGTGGTTGTAGCCTCGGCTCCGCACACTTCCTTTTTCAGACGGAAATGCTCGGTACAGCGGAACGACTGCACTTTCAGCGTCACCGGCCGAGTCACCCCGAGCAGGGTGAGATTGCCGTCCACCCCGGTCAACACGCCGCTGGTGAAGCGCAGTGCTGTGGATTCGAATTTGATTTGCGGGTGCTTCTCCACGTGGAAGAAGTCCTCCGTCTTGAGGTGTTGATCCAGCTTTTCGTGACCGCTGGCCACGGAGGCCGCGTCGATGGTGACCAGGATATGGCCCGAATTGTTCGCGGGGTCCAGGGTGACTTTGCCTTCGCTCCGGGTGAACTTGCCACGGAACTTGGAGATGCCCAGGTGCCAGACCTCCCAGCTCGGATAGGTGTGGCTCGGATCCAGGGTATAGGAGTCGGCGGCCGCTGCTCCAGTTGCCAGCGCAAATCCCGCGATCAAACCAAGAATGCGTCTTACCATGGTCACCTCCAGAGTGCAGGAATAAAAAACTCAATGCAAAAGACGCGAAGAGCGCGTCGGGGGTCTCGATTACCGGGCGCGCTAAAAGGATACGTGTCCGGGCTTCCCCCGCTCCCGTCCCCTCCCCGGGGGAGAGGAAAGGGGCAGCGGTGTACGGCTCCACCGCCATCGACCGGGAGGGCGATAAAAAGAAGCCCTGCTAGCGCGGTGGTCCCAGGACGAGGCGGAAGCGAATCTCCACCTCGTTGGCCACGGTGTCGGTATCAGCCCAGACGCCTTCGCCCACGCTGAAATCGAGCCGTTTGATGGGCAAGGTCCCGTTGAGCTCCAGGCCCGGGGACGCGGGCTTAGCGGCGAAGCTTACCACCACGTCCCGGGTGCGGCCCTTGAGGGTGAGCTTGCCTGTGGCTTCAAAGCGGTTCTCTCCCACCTTGCGCAAGGCTGTAGAGACGAACTTCGCTATCGGATATTGGACCACGTCGAACCAGGCCTTGCGCTTGAGTTCTGCGTCTCCCTCCCGGTCTCCCACGGTGGCGCTTCCCACGTCGATCTCCACTTCCGCTCGGGCCTGCTCGAGCCGGACTGGGTCAAAGCTTATCCGGGCGGTGAAGCGTTTAAATTCGCCTTCCGCCGGCACCCCCATCTGCTTGCCCACGAAACGCACCCAGCTCTTGGTGTAATCCACTTCCTGGAACGGCTGGGCCAAAGCGGTGGCCGCCAGCAGCCCGGTCAGGGCGATGCTCCATCGAATCATCGCAGAAACCTCATTTCAAGCGCGCTTTCGTGCCAAGCTCGCCGGCAGCATGCGCAGGAGTACCTCGTCCCGGTCCACCAAGTGGTGCTTGAGCGCCGCCGCCACGTGCACGCCCACTGCCACTAGCAGGGCTTTGTTGAGAACCCAGTGGGCGAGGAACAGTTGCTCGGCGAGTTCCGGATCCTTGGCCAGCAGGTCGGGCAGCCGGACCCAGCCCAGATAGACCGTGGGGATGCCTTTAGCGGAACTTCCCAGCCAGCCGATGAGCGGGATGGCGATGAGCAGCAGGTAGATCAGCCCGTGGACTGCCTTCGCCGCCTGCTGCTGCCAGACAGGAACCGTACCCGGCAGGGGAGGAGGGGGGGTATAGAGCCGCCAAGCAAGCCGTACCAGGACCAGCAGGAAAACGGTTACTCCGATCCATTTGTGGTAGGAAATCAGCCTGAGTTTAAGGGGCGACAGGGGCAGCTCTACCATCCACAATCCCAGGGAGAAAGAGCCGACGAGCAGAAGAAAGGTGATCCAGTGCAACGCCTGGGCGACCGATCCATAGCGGTCGGCCGTGTTAGTTAGGCTCATCGAGCGCTTCCCCCATGACAATCACAACGGATCCGGCACGGCTCATTGCCACCGCTAGCCCGTGACCGGGTTCACCGGCGGGTTAGACCGCGGCGCGGCGAAAATATCCTTTATGCGGTTTGCGAGTTTTTGAGCGTCTTATTCAAAGCAGTTGCAAGTGAAGAGCCGAAGCTAGAGAGACCCGAAGAAAATCGCCATCGGAGCGGCAGTCAGCAGCACCGTCAGATGAAACCAGGCCCAACGGCGGAAGCGGCGGGCGAGGCGCTCGGGGGGCAGGTTGGAAAGTAGATAGGGCCGGCCGTCCCGGGGTTTGCGCAGGATGTGAATCGCGGCTCCCGCCGACGGGAGGGCCTTGTGCCGTTCGTGGACTTCCGCCTGGGCCGCCCGCCGGGCGGCCTCCCATTCCACCAGGTCGATTTCCCCGTCCCGGTTGGCGTCGAAGCGGGCGAGAAGCGCTCCCCTGTCCCGCTTCCATTCGGCGAGCCGTGCGCCCACTTCCTCCCGCGCCGCGAGCGGCCCGCCGAGGGGGTCCAGGGTAGCGAAATGCCCTAGGGCATAGAGGAGATCCTGCTCCAGGATCAGCCATTCCCGGTAGCGGTACTCTCCCCGTAGCCATTCCTGTTTGCGCGGGGTGAGGATCTCGGCCTCTTCCGGGTCCACAACGCATTCGCCGCTTCCATCATCGAGCAGAAACGTGTCCGGGCTCTCTCCATGGTCGAGCCGCTCCCATTTGCCGTCTGCGCGTCGGCGGTGGATCTCGTAGCGAAACCACACGCACGGGAGCAGGGTCAGCTTGCTCAGGATCCGGTTGCCCGGATAGGGGCGGGCACGTCCCAGGAGCTCCACGTAGCCTTGCGCCGCCGAAGCGATCCGGGACGTGGGGGTGTCGGCGATGAACCGGTAGCGATGGAGGGCGGCGAGCCAGGCCCACAGCGCCACAAGGGCGATCAGGCCCGCGGCCAAGAGCCTGGATCGGGGCGAGGGACTCTCCAGCCCGAAGAGGGCGATGACCAGGTAGGCACCCGAAGCGAGGTGATCCCCGTAGCGGCGCCGCAGCCTGTGCACCATGGCAGCAACGCGCGAGGCGCGTGGTCTACCTAGGCAAACAGCCTCTTCATGTCCACGTCGCTCTTCTCACCGTCCGGGAACTCGAGAAGCTGGAACGGCTTGAAGTTGAACAGCCCCGCGACGATGGCGTCCGGAAACTGCTCGATGCGGACATTGTTGATGTTGACGCTTTCGTTGTAGAGCTCGCGACGGTCGGCGATGCCGTTCTCCAACTGGGTAATGCGTCCCTGCAGGTGCTGAAAGGTCTCGTTGGTCTTGAGATCGGGATAGGCTTCGGCGACAGCGAACAGGCGCCCGAGCTCCGCCCGCAACGCCCCTTCCGCCTGGCCGAGGGCGGCCAGGTTGCCAGCTGCCTGGGCCATCTGGGATTGGGCGCGAGCCTCCATCACCCGTTGCAGGGTCTCCCGCTCGAACTGCATGTACTGCTTGCACGTCTCCACCAGCTTGGGCAGCTCATCGTTACGCTGTTTGAGCAGGACTTCGATGTTGGCCCAGGCCTTGGCCACGTTGTGTTTGAGAGTGACCAGGTTGTTGTAGGTCACCACGGCGTAAAGTGCGATCACCCCGAGCAGGACAAGCAATGCGATCCCCAGAACGCCCATACACAGTCCTTTCCGAGATCCCGGCCGGCACCCGGTCGCGGCGCGGATACGCCACCCCTCCGATCCCCTTGACCCGGAGAAATCGAGCGTGCCGCTGTTCGGCCACCTTGTTTTCCCCGCTGCCATCCGAACAAAAGGCGAGGGTCGGCGACCCAGAAACCGGCAAGCCGAAGCTCGCCCAGCGCTCGCGCCCGAAACGAGACTACAGTATACCCGAGCCTCTCGCCTGCCATTGCCTTGCGTAGGAAAAGACGGTAGGTTAACAATTCTGTTCGCAAGCCGCTCGAAGGAATCTTTATCATGAACGATACCACCTCCACGACTTCCACGAAGGACAAGCTGTTGGCCGACCTGAAAGTCGTGCTGGCCGACGCCGAGGAGCTGCTCAAGCTGACCGCCAATCAGGCGGGCGAGCGGGTCGGTGCTGCCCGGGAGCGGGTGCAGGCCAGCCTGGAAAAAGCCAAGGTCCGGCTGGCGGAACTGGAAGATCTCGCCGCCGAGCGCACCCGAATCGCTGCCAAGGCGACGGACGAGTTCGTGCACGAGCATCCTTGGAAGGCGGTGGGCATTGCCGCCGGCGTGGGCCTGATCATCGGGCTGCTCATCGGCCGCCGCTGATCCTGCTCCCATGGGCGAGGATTCCGGCGAGGGGCCTGCTCAGCCGCGGCTTCTGGAATCGCTCAAGGCGCTGGGGACGACGGCGGTCGCCGCCGTGGAGACCCGGCTGCGGCTCCTGTCCATCGATCTGGAGGAGGAGCGCGACGCCCTGGTGCGGCTGATTTTCTGGGGCGCGGTTTTCCTGTTTTCCCTGTTCCTCGGCGTGGTGCTGGCTGCCATGCTCATCGTCGTGGTCTTCTGGGAAAGCCAGCGGCTCGCCGTGCTGGGCGTGCTCACAGGGCTCGCCCTGGGGGCTGCGGCCGCGATCGGGCTGGGGCTGCGGGCTTGGTGGCGCCGCCGGCCCCGGGCTTTCAGCACCACCCTGGAGGAGCTCGCCAAGGATCGAGAGCGCTTGGGCCGGCGTTCATGAACGCGCCACAGGAGTCCCTTGCCGCGAGGCGCGCCCGCCTGCTGGCCCAGGCGCAACAGCAGCGGGAACTGCTCGTTGGCACGTTGGAGCGCCTCTCGCCCGCCTTGCGGCTCGCTGACCGCACCGTCGAGACGATTCGCTACCTCCGCACCCATCCCCACTGGATCGTCATTGCCGTGGCCCTGGCGGTGATCCTCAAACCCGGCAGGGCCCTACGCTTCGCTTCGCGGGCCTGGGTCGGGTGGCGCGCCCTGCGCAGTGTGCGCAAACTGCTGCGACCCCTGGGCATTTGAAGCGCTCCGGCCTTCAGCGCAGCAGCATGACCCCGAAGCGGAACTGGGAGCGCAGCTTGCGGCTGTAGTCCAGGAGGGACTCCCCGTAGCCGTTGAAGTATTGAGCCAGCAGGTAGCCGTCGATGTTGCCGAAACCGATACGAGTAAGGGGATAGGACAGATCCACCTGGACGCTGCCCTTGCTCCCATCGGAGCCGAGCCGCAGGGTGGTGGCGAGCTGCCACGAATCGACTTTCTGTAGGGCCAGGTAGAGCTCACCGTATCCCCGGAATCGGTCGATATCGGAGTTTTCGTCCTTGTCGAGGTACGTCCAGACCATGGGCGCCGCGACCAGGTGGTAGTCCTGGCGGTTGCCGAGCGTGAAAGCGGGCCGCGCGTAGAGGATGTCGATGGAGCGCGACTCGGGGCCTCCGCGCCCGTTGGATTCGTGCCCGTAGCCGGCTTCCAGGCCGACCCGCAGGCGATCCCCGGCGCTGCGCCACAGGCTTTCCTTGAAATAGAAAAGCCGCGGCTTGTAGCTCGTGTCCCGGAAGGGTTTCGACTCCCGCTCCAAGTCCCATAGGGAAGTCTGGGTATAGCCGAGGTAAATGTCCTCGATCCCGGGCAGCAGGCGTGCCAGGTCCCTGTCAGGTCTCACGAAGCGGTATTTGAAAGAGAGTTGGAACTTGGCGCTCTCGCTGCCGCGAGTGCCGTAGATGAAGTACATGAGTTCATAGGGAGAGATCAAGGCAAAGGGCGCAGGCTGCGGCGGCGAGGGCTCCGCCTTCCTGGGTTCTTCAAAAGCAGCCTGGGCTTGCGGTGCCGGCTCCGGTGCGGGCCGTACCGCTAGGAGGACGGGATTGGCCGCGACGCCCTCGAGGCTGAGCCTCACCAGTCCCTCCAGGGAACGGGGCAAGGTTCCTGTGTAGGCAATGCGGACGAAGGCGCGGGGAGAGAGACGCAAAGGCGAAACGTCGTTCCCCGCCTGGGCCCTGAGCTCCAGAGGCGAAGCCGTGCGTTCGACCGAGAGCCGCGCGGTGATGACTTTGGGAGGGGAAACGACCCGGGCTTCGTCGCTATCGTTCTTGAAATAGAGATCCAAGGTGATAACGGATCCCGCCACCACCGGCTCCCCGGGAGCGATGACCAGCACGTCGCCCCGGACCGGCTCGGCACCGAGGAACAGGAGAAGCGCTGCGGCCGCGGCGAAGGAGGGAATCGGCATGGGCATCTTCTGCAAGAAAAGGGAGATCGGAGACGGTGGTAGCGCTTAACTTCCCGCCTGAAGCGTGACTTGGACGTCGACCCGGCGGCCGTCGCGCAACAGGTTCAATTTCACCGTGTCGCCCACTTGGAAGTCGTCCAGACGGGAAAGGAGCTTGGCCACGCTGTCCACGGGCCGGTCGTCGATGCCGGTGATGATGTCGCCCGGGAGGAGACGGCCGTCGGGCTCAATCTTCGCTGCTCTGAGCCCCGCCGCTTCCGCAGCGGAGCCGGGTGTCACCCGCAGCACCAGCACCCCTTCCACACCCAGGCGCTCGGTCATGATCCGGTTGAGGGCCTCATCCACCTGGATGCCGAGGGCGGGGCGCACGTACTTGCCGTGGGCGATGAGCTGGGGCACGACCCGGTTTACCGTATCCACCGGCACGGCAAAGCCCACGCCAGCGTAGGCTCCGGAGGGGCTGTAGATGGCGGTATTGATACCGATTAGCCGGCCAGCGGAGTCGAGCAGCGGCCCGCCCGAGTTGCCGGGATTAATGGCGGCGTCGGTCTGGATCAGGTGCTCGATGAGACTTTCGCCGTCTCCTGCGGGGAGGGACCGGTCCAAGGCGGAAACAATGCCCGTGGTGAGGGTCCAGTCCAGGCCGAAGGGATTGCCGATGGCGAATACCTTTTGCCCCACCTTGAGATCGTGGCTCGTGCCGATGAGGACGGGGGGTGGGCGGTTCACGCCCACTCTGATGCGCAGCACCGCCAGATCGTGGGCCGGGCTTGCCCCCACCAAGGCAGCGGCGTAGTCCCGGCCGTCGCTCAAGCGCACGTGGGCCTCCGAGGCCCCGGCGATCACGTGGTAATTGGTCACCACGTGACCTTTCTCGTCCCAGATGAAACCCGAGCCCGTGCCCCGCGGGATGGTGAAGATGTTGCGCGTCCACAGATCCAGGACTCGCTCCCGGGTGCTGATGAATACCACCGAGTCCTTGGTCCGCTCGAACAACTCGATGGTGGCTTTCTCGTCGGCGGCCAGATCGCCTCGGGGCGTGACCGTCCGGGGAGTGCCGTCGGACCCCAGCAAGGCCGATTCGATCCATGGCCAAAACTGCCAGGCGGCCAGGGCCAGAGCAACCACGATGATCAAGAATATCGGGGCAGAAAATGGTGCGAAACCGCGGATACGCATGGCGTGTTTGACTCCTTTGAGCGGACGCCGGGATGGGGTTCGGTGGCGTCGGGGATTTTGCTGGGACCTTCGCCCGCGTTCAAGGGGGCCGGCCGTTCAATGGACCGGCTTTACCCGGCGGAAAGCCTTGAGCAGCGCCAGGTCGTAGAGGATCTTCAGCACGCCGCATGCCACCAGCGGTGCGGAGAGCCACCCAGCGGCCAACAAGGCGCCGCCCAGGGAAGGGCTCAGGGCTGCGGCGAGGCTCCGGGGCACGGCGGTGAAGCTTGCCGCCGCGGCCCGTTCCGGGGGAGTGACCACGGCCATGACGTAGGCGGAGCGCACTGGCACGTCCATCTGGGAGAGCGCCGCACGCAGCAGCAGCAGGCCCAGCGCGACCTCCAGGCGGGACGCGAATGCCGCCGCGATGAGGGCCAGGCTGGCGGGAATGTGGGTGAACACCATGGTATTGAGCAAGCCGATGCGCTGCGCCACCCACGACGCGGCGAGCTGGGAGAGGGCGGTGAGCAGCCCTGCCCAGAAGAAGAACGCGCCGGCCGCGGTGAGCGACAGCTCGAAGCGCTGGAACAGCCATAGGGCCAGGAGGGACTGCACCATCAGCCCGCCGGCGAAGGCGTCCACTGAGAAGAGGGCGGCGAGTTTGAGGACGATCGGGCGCGACGGCCCGAGGGGTGCCGGAGGACGGGGCTCGTCCTGGATCGAAGGCTTCGGCAGCCGTGCGTATAGCCTCCAGATCGCGAAGCCCGCCGCCCCGTAAACGACAAACATGAAGCGCAAAGCGGCGAGGCGGTCGATTCCCAGCCCGACCAGGCCGTCCGGCACGGCGGCGGCTAGCGCGCCTAGGGCGGCAGCGAAGGCACCGGTCAGGCTGTAGCGGGCAAAGAGCGCGGTGCGCACGTGACCCTGGGCGGCCTCCGCCAGGCGGGCGTGCTCCAGGGGCAGAAAAACGCTGACGTCCCCAGAGCCGGGGTTCAGGGTTCCGACGAAGGCGACCACCAGTAGCGGCCAGAATGAGTCGAGACCGGCGAAGGCGAGCCCCGTGGCAGTCATCAATAGGGCCGCGCCGAGCAAGAGGCTGCGGTGGTGGAACCGATGTCCCCAGGCGCCCACCGCCAAGGTGGCGAAGGCCGATCCCAGCAGGGTGACGGTGCTAAGCAGTCCCACCTCCCAAGTGCCGAAGCCCAAGGCCAGCAGGTAGGCGGGCAGCAGCACGGCGACGTAGCCGTCGCACAGGGCCCGCATGCCGCGTCCGATGAGTAGCAGCCGCGCCTCGGGGGCTACGCCGGCGGGCAAGATCATGCCCGCTCGGGGGGGCGAACGGTTTTCTTCGCCGGGGCGGTCGCGCACAGGTCCTCAACAGCGTCCTGGATCACTCCTGAATCGTATCGCAACGCTGCCGGTTCGAGGTCGGTAGCGGTGAGCTCGGGCTAGAGGCCGGGACTTCATGGGTTCGCGCCTTTTCGTGGTCGATCGGGAGTGCTCGCTCTGAGCAGCGGCAAGGCGGCCCGGTCCGTGCCTCGGTCGGCACAATGCCGGCAGCATGCAAGACAGCGGCCGCGCGGTGCCACTTGCGCTGCGCTTCCACAAGCGCGCTCAGCCGCCGCTCAAGGCCTGGACGATGATCACTTCCTCGGTCGCCCCCAGCGGCTGCGCCAGATCGAAGACCTGCTCGCCGTTGACGAAGAAGCGCACGTGGGGCCGGATCCGGTCCTGCTCGTCGATCATGCGGAAGCGGATTCCCGGGTATTGGCGGTCCAGGTCGTCGAGGAGGGCGCCGAGGCTGGAGCCGCTCGCCTCGACCGCCGATCGCCCCGTGTACGAAGTGAGCGGGCTGGGGATACGCACTTTCATCGGGGCGGGCGCCGCTTATGCCAGTTAGGCCGCTTCCACGGCGTAGATTTCTGGAAGGTGCCGTGCGATGCAGGTCCAGCGGCGGCCTTCATCCCGGCTCATCCACAACTCGCCGCTGGTGGTCCCGAAATATAGGCCCACGGGATCTCGAGTGTCCGCCGCCATCGCCTGACGCTTCACGGTCCACCAAGCCTGGCTTCCGGGCAGGCCGTCGTCGAGCCGCTGCCAGATCGCGCCGCCGTCACGGGTCGCATATACCGCGGGGGCCCCATCGGGGCTGGTGCGCGGCCAGACGCTCGTGCCGTCCATCGGGAACACCCACGCCGTGTCCGCCTCTCGCGGGTGGACCACCATCGGGAAGCCGATGTCGCCGACCCGCTCGGGCATGGTCTTGCCGATGCGCACCCATACGTCGGACGGACGGTCGAGCCGGTAAACGCCGCAGTGATTCTGCTGATACAAGCGATCCGGATTGCTCGGGCACAGGCGCACGCAGTGCGGATCGTGGAACGTGGGGTCGGCCGCATCGAAGCCTTCGACTACGTCGAGGCCCTTCAGCAGGGGTGTCCAGGTCCGGCCGCCGTCTAGCGACTCGTGGACGCCGCCGCCTGACATGGCGAAGTAGAGATGCTTGGGATCGCGGGGGTCGACGATGATGGAGTGCAGCTTCGGCCCATCGGGGGTGCCGTCCTGGACGGTGCCCATCCATTTCCGGTATTGAGGATCATCGTTGATGCTGGAGAACGGCGCCCAGGTGACGCCCCCGTCCTCCGAGCGGAAGAGCCCCTGGGGCGATGTTCCCGCGTACCAGACGTCCGGCTCGGCGGCATGGGCGGGCGAGAGCCAGAACGTGTGGTCGACCACACGCCCCGGCTCGCCCGCTGGCGCTTTGGCGAAGGCCGGCGGCCGCTCGGCTTCCTTCCAGGTGCGGCCACCGTCGGTGGAGCGGAAGATGGTCGGGCCGAGGTGCCCGGTCTTTGCCGCTGCCAGCAGCGTCCGACCGTCCCGCAGGTCGAGTACGAGATGATTGACGATGTGCCCGAGAAAGTGGGGCCCGTCGACCCGCCAGGTCTTCCGTGCCCCATCGCCGTGAAACAGCCATGCCCCTTTCCGCGTGGCGACTAGCACCACCACGCGGCCCGCCGACCGCAAGCCCTGGGGGCGGGCGTCCGGGTTGCGGTCGCGAGTCGCGGTTTTGTCGAGATTGCTCGCCATCGGTCGTTCCTCCTGGGAAAATTGCACCGCACCGCTATTTCTTCCGGCGATCGCGGGCGCTCATGAAAGGGTGCCACCGGCCGTCGTCGCCCAGGCTGTGGGACGCGGCCACCTGGCGATCGCCGCTTTGCAGTTCGATCACGTCCCTGCGCCGGTCTCTCTTGCCTTCCGCTGCGCTTCGGCTGCCACCGTCTCCCGGATCGGCCGGATCGGCCGTATCTCGATGCTGCCCACCCGCGCCGGCGGGATGTTCGAGGCGATCCGGATGGCCTCGTTCAGGTCTTGGGCCTCGATCAGGTAGAAGCCGGCGAGCTGCTCCTTGGTTTCGGCAAAGGGGCCGTCGGTGACGGACAGTTTGCCGTTTCTGACCCGAACGGTGGTGGCCGTCTGGACGGATTCGAGGGCTTCCGAGGCGATGCAGTGACCGCTCTTGCGGATTGCCGCGTCGTATTCCACGCAGTCTTCGTCTGGCAGCTCGGGGAGCCGCTTCTCGTCGAGATAAACCAGGCACAGGTATTTCATTAGATTCTCCCTCTCGAGCGGTCTCACGGGCTGATCATGGCGCCTCGTAAGCCTGCCTCAGTTTCGTGATCTCGAGCTTCTTCATCCGGAGCATCGCCCCCATGACTCGTTGGGTCTTGGCTGTGTCCGGATCATGCAGCATCGCGACCAGGGCCGTCGGGACGATCTGCCAGGAGACGCCGTACTTGTCCTTGAGCCAGCCGCACTGCTGGGCCTTCGGGTCGCCGCCTTGGGAAAGCTTTTCCCAGAAATGGTCCACCTCTTCTTGGGTGTCGCAGAGCACCTGGAAGGAAATGGCCTCGTTGAATTGGAAGATCGGTCCGCCGTTCAGCGCGGTAAACCTGTGCCCGTCCAGCTCGAACTCCACGGTCATGACCGATCCCTCGGGCCTTCCGTGAATTTCGTGGCCTTCTTTCCCATACCGGTTGATTTTCCCGATCCTGGAATTCTTGAAGATGGCGGTGTAGAAGCGGGCCGCTTCTTCCGCCTGATGGTCGAACCACAAACAAGGGATGATTCCCTGCATGGTGACTGCCCCTTTCCCGGTTGCCCGGCTCGTTTCTTCCTCGCCGACGGACGCTTATTTCCTCGCACCGCCGCCCATGTCTCGCATGCGCTCGATGGCCTCGCTCGGCCCGAAGTCTTCCAGCTCGAACAGTGGCCGCACCTCGATTAAGTCTTTGTTTCTGAAGCTTGTGAACCTTTTTCCCGGCCTGAACGCTCGGCCTCCGGCCTTGAGGGCCGTTTACGATCCATAGTCGTTCGGCGAGGCGCCAAATCGACAACGGTCTGGTCAATTTCTCAGCTCGGCCAACCGCCGCTCGAGAAACCGCCGTTCCGGCTCCTGGCGCGTCAAGGCAAGGGCCCGCTCGTAGGCGGCCAGGGCCTCCGCCGTCCTTCCCAGCCTCCGGCACAACTCCGCCCGGGCCGCGTGGGCGAGGCGGTAGTCGGTGAGGTCGCCCCGCGCCAGAATGCCGTCGATCAGGGCGAGGCCGGCCTCGGGACCGTCGCGCATGGCCACCGCCACAGCCCGGTTGAGCGCCACCACGGGCGAGGGTTCCACCCGCGCAAGCACGTCGTAGAGGCCCACGATCTGGGGCCAATCCGTGGAGGGGGCGTCTGGGGCCTCTGCGTGCACCGCCGCGATGGCCGCCTGGAGCGTATAGGGGCCGAACCGCCGCGACGAGAGGGCCCGCTCCACCAGCGCCAGACCCTCGGCAATCTGGTCCCGGTTCCACAGGGAGCGGTCCTGATCCTCCAGCAGGATCAAGTCCCCCGAGGGGGACACGCGGGCGGCGCGCCGCGATTCATGCAGCAGCATGAGGGCCAGGAGGCCGATGGCCTCGGGCTCGGGCAACAGCTCCACCAGCAGCCGCCCCAAGCGGATCGCCTCCCCCGAGAGGTCGGGCCGCGTGAGCTGGGCGCCCGTGCTGGCGGCGTAGCCCTCGTTGAACACCAGGTAAATGACCCGCAGCACGCTGTCCAGCCGCTCCGGGAGCTCGGCCCGTTCGGGCACTTGATAGGGAATGCGGGCGTCGCGGATCTTCGCTTTGGCGCGCACGATGCGTTGGGCGAGGGTGGGGGCGGGAACCAGGAAGGCGTAGGCGATTTCTTCCGTGGCAAGCCCGCACACTTCCCGCAGGGTGAGGGCCACCTGGGCGTCGGGGGACAGGGCCGGATGACAGCAGGTGAAGATCAATCGCAGCCGGTCGTCCTCGATGTCTTCGTCGCCGCTCCAAACCGGTGCGTCGGCAACGATCGTCTCCACCTGTTCGGCCTTCTCGTCCAGGGGATCGAAGCGGGCACGCTTGCGCAGGCCGTCGATCGCCTTGAAGCGGCCGGTGGAAACGAGCCACGCCCGGGGATTGGCCGGCACGCCCTCGCGGGGCCACTGCTCCAAAGCGGCCTTGAAGGCGTCGTGCAGCGCCTCTTCGGCGAGGTCGAAGTCGCCCAGCAGGCGGATCAAGGTGGCGAGCACTCGCCGGGACTCGGCGCGATAGATCGCCTCCACCGCCTCCCGGGCGGATTCGGCCGCGCCGTGTCTTCCCTCTTGCGGTCTCTCGGCCATCGGTGTTGGGGTTTCCGGCAAGACCATGGGGTAAGACGGTTGGGCTGCGGGCGACAGCGTACCAATCTACAGGCCAGCCCGGAAGCCTCGAAGGCCTTGTGGCAAACCGCCCAGGGTCGAGGGGGGGATGTGTTGCGGCCCCCTCGGGCGGCCGAGATCGGCGGGGAGAGGGCCCGCGGAGCTGCTTTTGCGCCGGTGGGAAAGCCCGGATTCCCCTTACCCTCCATGGGCTTGGGCTCCACCGCCAGGGGAAGGAAGCCAGGCAGTCCAGGGTAACCCCCGGCGAAGGGCTCGCCGGGGGCCTCAGCGGCAAGTTTCCGCCGTGTCAGGATCAGGCAAGATCGAAGCGGTCCAGGTTCATCACCTTGTGCCAGGCCGCGACGAAGTCATGGACGAACTTCTCCTTGGCGTCATCCTGCCCGTAGACCTCCGCGATCGCGCGAAGCTGCGAGTTCGAGCCGAAGACCAGGTCCACTCGGGTCGCGGTCCACTTGACCTTTCCGGTTTTGCGCTCACGCACCTCGAACAGCTCTTTCTCGCTCAAGATCGGCTTCCACTCGTTGCCCATATCGAGCAGGTTGACGAAAAAGTCGTTCGACAGCACGCCGGGCCGGTCGGTGAACACGCCGTGCCTCACGCCGCCAAAATTGGCTTCGAGCATGCGCAGCCCCCCGACGAGCACTGCCATCTCCGGTGCCGAGAGGGTCAGGAGCTGCGCCTTGTCCACCAGGAAGTGCTCGGAGGCGATCTCCTTGAACTTGCCGTTGCGGTAGTTGCGGAAGCCGTCGGCGATGGGCTCCAGGGGCGCGAAGGACGCGGCATCGGTCTGTGCCTCGCTTGCGTCCATGCGGCCGGGCGTGAACGGCACGGTGACGCTGACACCGGCGTCCTTGGCCGCCTTTTCGACCGCCGCGCAGCCACCGAGCACGATGAGATCGGCGAGCGACACCTTCTTGCCGTCCTTCGTCTCGGCGTTGAACGCCTGCTGGATGGCTTCGAGCTTGGCCAGCACCTTGGCCAGTTGCTTGGGCTCGTTGACTTCCCAGTCCTTCTGCGGCGCGAGCCGGATGCGCGCGCCGTTGGCCCCACCGCGCTTGTCGCTCCCACGGAAGCTCGCGGCCGCGGACCAGGCCGTGTAGACCAGCTCGCGCACCGTAAGGCCCGAAGCCAGTATCTTCGTTTTGAGCGCCGCAATGTCCTTGTCATCTACCAGCTTGTGATCGACCGCCGGGATCGGGTCCTGCCAGATCAGGTCTTCCTTGGGCACTTCCGCGCCGAGGTAACGCGCCTTGGGACCCATGTCGCGGTGGGTGAGCTTGAACCAGGCGCGAGCGAAGGCGTCCGCGAACTCTTCCGGATGCGCGCGGAAGTGGCGCGCGATCTTCGAGTATTCGGGATCGTAGCGCATCGCCATGTCGGCGTCGGTCATCATGATCGGCACCTTCTTCGAAGGGTCGTGCGCGGCCGGCGCCATGTTCTTGTCTGTCGCCTGCTTGGGCGTCCACTGCCAGGCGCCGGCAGGGCTTTTCGTCAGCTCCCACTCGTTGTCGAACAGCATGTCGAGATAGCTCATGTCCCACTTCGTCGGCGTGGGAGTCCAGGAGCCCTCGAGGCCGCTGCCGATCTGGTCGCCGCCCTTGCCGGATTTGTACGTGCTGATCCAGCCCAGGCCCTGGTTCTCGATGTCAGCCGCCTCGGGCGCGGGCCCGACCAGCCTCGGGTCGCCGGCGCCGTGGCACTTGCCGAAGGTGTGGCCGCCGCAGGTCAGCGCCACCGTCTCGTAGTCGTTCATCGCCATGCGCGCAAAGGTCTCGCGCACGAGCTTCGCGGAAGCGAGCGGGTCGGGCTTGCCGCCGGGGCCTTCCGGGTTCACGTAAATCAAGCCCATCTGCACGGCGGCCAGCGGATACTCGAAGTGGGGCGTGGTGCCGTGACGGTTGTCGGCGAGCCACTCGGACTCCGAGCCCCAGTACACCGACTCGTCCGGCTCGTACACATCCTCGCGCCCGCCGCCGAAGCCGAAGGTCCTGAAGCCCATGGACTCGAGCGCGCAGTTGCCGGCGAGGATGATCAGGTCGGCCCAGGAGAGCTGGTTGCCGTACTTCTTCTTGATCGGCCACAGCAGCCGCCGCGCCTTGTCGAGGTTGACGTTGTCAGGCCAGCTGTTGGTGGGTGCGAAGCGCTGCTGGCCGAGACCTGCGCCGCCGCGGCCGTCGCCGATGCGGTAGGTGCCGGCCGCGTGCCAGGCCATACGGATGAAGAGCGGCCCGTAGTGGCCGTAGTCCGCCGGCCACCAGTCCTGCGAGTCGGTCATCAGGGCGTAGAGATCTTTCTTGACCGCCGCAAGGTCGAGCTTTTTGAATTCTTCGCGGTAGTTGAACGACGGCCCCATGGGGCTCGTCGCCGGGGCGAACTGGTGCAGGATCTTCAGGTTCGGTTGATTCGGCCACCATTCCCGGTTGGTCTTGCCTTGGCCTGCGGCATGATGAAACGGGCATTTCAGGTCGGTCATGGTCTTCTCCCCATCTCCATGAGTTCACAGCGAAAAAGTCCGGACACCGCTTCGGTGCCAGTGAACGGCGCCACAGCGCACCTTTCACACGAGGCAGATTAGACCCCGACGCCAGATCGTTCCAATCGTTATTTTAAGTTTTTATGATAGGTTTCATCTATTAATATTCCGATCCCACGGACAGCCCTATGAACCTGCGCGACCTCAAGTACTTCATCGCCCTCGCCGAGACCCGCCACTTCGGGCAGGCGGCGGCGCGCTGTTTCGTGTCCCAGCCGACGCTCTCCGGCCAGATCAAGAAGCTCGAAGAGGAGCTGGGGGTGGCGCTGTTCGAGCGCACCAAGAAGGCCGTGGCGCTCACCGCCCTCGGCGAGGCGCTGCTCGCGCACGCGCGGCGGGCGGTCGAGGAGGCCGAGGCCCTGGTGCAGCTTGCGCGCGCCGGGCGCGATCCGCTCGCCGGGCCTTTGCGGCTCGGGGTCATCCTTACTCTGAGCCCGTATCTGATCCCGCTGATCCTGGTGCCGCTGAAAAAGCGGTATCCCCAGATGACCCTGGTGTTGACCGAGGAAATCACCGATCACCTGATCGAGCGGTTGCGCCGCCACGAGCTCGACGCCGCCCTCATCGCCACCCCGGTAAAGGACCCCGAGCTTACGGCACGGGCGCTGTTCGACGAGCCGTTCTGGCTCGCGCTGCCGCGCCGGCACCCGCTCTACACCCGAGACACGATCGGACGCCGCGACCTCGATCGGCTTGAATGGCTGCTGCTCGCCGAGGGACATTGCCTGGCCGAGCAGGCGATGGAGGTCTGCCGCATGAGCGAGCGCGCGCAGACCGGCGCCCAGGCGGACCTGCGCGCCGCGAGCCTCGATACCCTGCTGCAGCTCGTCGGCGCGGGCATGGGGGCAACGCTGGTTCCGGCGCTCGCACTGCGCAGCGTGGGCGCCGGCGTGGTCACGCGCCCGCTCGAATTACCGGACGCTCACCGGCGCGTGTCGCTGGTGTGGCGCAAGAGCTTTCCGCGCACAGAGGCGATCGAGACGATCGCCGAGGTCATTCTCGCGAATCTTCCCAATACGGTGCGTGCGGTGGCGGGGCGGCGGAGAGCCCGAAAATGAGACGAAGCGAGAGCGATTGACATCATGCGGTGGCGCGGGGTACCCGGCGGCGTTATCGACAACGGGAATAACAGGCTCTATCCCGTCGTTTATCGCTCGTCCCACCCGTACTCTTGGGCGTAGAGTACCCCGTGGCGACGGACGATCCAGCCCTTGTCACCCGGCTGGTGGTGCCTGAGGAGGCACGGCCCGCTCATCACTCGTCGCCGGTAGGGGTGACGGTGGCGCCCTCGACCATCAGCATCGTGGTTCGCTCGAGGGCACGGGTGCGATGGACCACCCCTCTGGGAACTGTGTACCCTTGATTGGGTTGCAGCTCAACGGTTTGGCCCCCTTGTATTTCGATAATCAGCCGCCCGTCAATGACATAGAAGAACTCGTCTTCGCCATCGTGCTTGTGCCAGTGGAACTCGCCTTGCACGACGCCGAGCCGAACGACGCAGTCGTTGACCCGGCATAGGGTCTGGTTGAACCAGCGGTCGCTGACTTGCTGGCGGATTGTGTCGACGTCGATCAACTCCAGGAAGGCATACTTTGCCCCGGTTTGAATGTGGTAATCGCGGGAGGTGCTCATCCCATCGCTCCTTCATGCTTCTTGATCATCGCGGACCAGCCAAGCTTGCGCCGGCTTCCACGCGCGCGAGAAAGTCGCCAAGGATTTGCGCGCACTCGCCCGGAAACTGGTCCACGAAGAAATGCCCGCCCGGGAGCGTCGCCGTCTCCAGATGCTCGCAGCGAGCTGCCCAGACGGCGCGCAAATCGAAATGGCGGTGGATCACGCCTTTGCTTCCCCAGAAAGCGAGGGTGGGGCAAGTGACCTTGCGACCCAGGTCTTCCTCGTCATGGCGGAAATCTACTTGGGCGGCGGCCCGGTAGTCCGCGCAGCTGCCGCGGATCATGCCAGGCTGACGCCAGCAACGCCGGTACTCGGCGAGTTGTTCGGGATCAAAGTCGCTCAGCGCGGTCGCACCCCAGCCGACCAGGCAGCCCTCGTAGAAGTGATCGGGATTGCACTCGATCACCCGTTCGGGATATGGAGCAAGTTGTTGCAGGAAGTACCAGTGCCAATAGGCGCTTGCGACATGCCGGTTCACGTCCGAGAACATCGCGTAAGTGGGAGCGATGTCGAGCACGGCGAGGGAGCGGACGGCCTGGGGATGGTCGAGCGCCATGCGATGGCCAGTGCGCGCGCCGCGGTCGTGCCCGATCACGTGAAAGCGCTCGAAACCCAACGCCCGCATCAAGCCGAGTTGATCCTGAGCCATGGTGCGGAAGCTGTAGTTCGACAGGTCTGCACTCGCTTCGGGCTTGGAGGAATCCCCGTAGCCCCGCAAATCGGCGCACACGACGGTGAACCGCTCCGCGAGCAGGGGTGCAACGCGCGCCCACATGGCGAGATTCTGCGGAAAGCCGTGCAGCAGGAGAACGGGCGGGCCTTCGCCGCCTACCACGTGGTGGATTTCCACGTCGCCCACCCGCAGGCGATTGCGCTGGAAGCCCTCGAACATCGACCTGCTCCTGCGGAGTTAATGCTCGGATATCAGACGGTGCCAACTTTTAGGGTCAGGGGCCAGATGACCTCCCGTGGCCGGGAACGCGGACCCCATAGGGAGGCGAGTACCGGTTCGACGTCGGCCACCGGGTCGATTCCGGTCCTCTCTTGCGTGCGCGCGGTAGCGGACCAGGTGCGGAGGTAACCCAACAGCCGATCCAGATCCCATCGCGCCCGCATCGTGAACGCGGGCGCAGGCGCCAGGGCAAAGGGGAAGGGCAGATCCGCATAGCCATTCTCGACGTGGCGCCGTTCCGCGGGCCAGTAAGGGCCGACCACGTCGCGGTAGTAGTGGCCGATGACACGGTCGACGTCGTCACCCTCCACGTGGAGAATGCCGTAGGTCCATACCGCGATCCTGCCCTGCGGCTTCAGCACGCGTCGCACCTCTTCATAGAAGGCCTCCAGGTCGAACCAATGCAGCGCCTGGGCCACCGTCACCAGATCGACAGAACGGGACTCCAGCCCGCTCGCTTCGGCAGGAGCGACTCGGTATTCGATCCGCGGGTGCTGCGTGGCCTCGGCGATTTGCCGTTTGCTCGCATCAGTCGCCCAGACCTTGCGGAAATGGCGTGCAAGGGCGATCGTTGCTTGTCCGCTGCCAGCGCCTACGTCCCACGCAAGCTCGCGCTCCCTACAGGTTCGTGCGAGCCAATCAAATAATTCATCCGGATAACGGGGACGCCCCTGGGCATAGTGGTGCGCCACCTTGGCGAAGTGGTCGTTCGGCATCGTGGTCTCCATGCTCTTGCAGCAGCAGCAGCTCGATGGGTGCCGTCATCCTAAGAAACCTGCTAGCATCTGTCCAATAGATTGTTTGTCAAGATGTTATCGATTTTGAAGATAGATGAAACTGCGCCGTCTCGAAGTCTTTGTTGCCGTAGCGACCCGTCGCAGCTTTACGCGAGCAGCCCATGAATTGTGCATTGCCCAGTCAGCCGTGAGCGTGGCGGTGCGCGAACTGGAGCGGGAACTGGGGACGCAGCTCTTCGTGCGCGGCGCTCGGTCCGTCGCCTTGACCGAGGGCGGGCGCCGCCTGCTCGCGCGTGCGGTACCGGCGCTGCGGCAGTTATACGCGGCTGCGGACGAGATTCGCGGTTCGCAGCAACCCGCCTTGGGGCCATTGCGCATTGCCGCGCCCGCCATGGTCACGAAGTTCGCTCTGGCGCAGCCTCTCGCCGCGTATCTACGCCGCCATCCGGGGCTGCAAATCCGGGTGCTCCAGGCGGGCGCCCGGCAAATCGAGGACTTGGTGTTGCGAGGCGAGGTCGAACTGGGCTTCATCGCCCAGCGCGACCTGAAGCAAGACCTCGAATGCCGCGGCCTTTGGCGCTTCGACAACGTCGCCTGCGTGCCCCAGGCTTCTCCTCTGGCCGGAGCGCGAAGCGTATCCTGGCGGGAAATACTGAAGCAGCCGATGGCGGCATTTCCGGCAGGCTACCACCAGCGGGCCCTGGCGGAGCATTACGCGGAGGCTTATGGACTTTCGTTGAAGATCGTGGTCGAGTCCGAGAGCCCCGAGGTCTTGCTTGAGGCGGTGCGAGCCGGATGCGCAGTCACCACCCTGCCGCGACCCGCAGTGGAGTCGGCCGCGGGCAGCGTTGCCGCGTTGAAATTGCGCGGACCGATCGGCGATCGACTCCTCGTCGCGGCATGCTGGCGGCGTAACGCGCCGCTCAGCCCCGCGGCCGAAGCCTTGTTGGGGCATCTTGCCGTCCCGACCGCTACTGCGTCTGTGAAGGTCGGCCCACGTGCCAAGCGTTGATGGGTGCGCTCGCAGCAGCCTGGCGGAAGTGCCGCTCCGGGCGCTCAAAACGCCCGCGAAACTCCCACTGCTACGAAATTTCTCCGGTACTCGTGGATCGGGACGGTGGAATCGTTGCGCTCGAAGCTCACCGCCACGTAGGGAGCGAAGCCCGCCACCGCCCAGTCCCGGATCAGGAACTCGAAGTCGAGCCGCCACAGCCGGTCTTTGCGCAGGGTCCCGAACAGGGGCTGCTCCCCCAGGTAACGGAAGCGGTTGGCGGTGAGCCGGGCCTCGAAGTTGAGCCGGGCGGGAAGCTCCTTGCTATAGCGCAATACGCCTTCCACCGCCTGGTAGCTGAACGCCGCCTCCCGGGCGTAATGGCGGCCGACCTGGACGCTCGCGCCGAGGGCAGAGGTGCCGTCCAGGGCGTAGCGCACGTGCAGCCCGGCCCAGGGCTGGTGACCGGAGAGGTCTTCGAAGCGCTCGTAGTCGAGGAGCCGCCAGGTCAGGCTTTCCTGGGCCAACACCCGCTTGCCGAGGGGGTGGCTGTGGCTCAACTGGGCGATGGCGCCGGCATAAAGCCCCCGGCCCTGATACCAGGCGTAGGCAGGGCCCGCCTCGGCGCTCACCACGGAGTCGCCGAGAAAAGCGTTGCGGCCGAGAGTCGCCTGGACGTAATGGAAATCGGCGAAGCGCCCGGCGTATTCCCGGGCGATCATGGCGCCCCGGACGAAGCTGCGGTTCTCCGAGCCGAAGGCGTAGCGGGCATCGGCGTTGAAGCCTACGCCCAGGGACTCCCGGGGGCGGGACTCCGGGTTAACGACGAACTCCAGGCCGAACAGAGTGATGCGTTCCGCCCGGGTGGCGTTGGCGGGATTGGTGTCCCGGATCAGGGTGGCGGTGAACCGGATCCAGGTGGTCTGGGCTTCGATCGCCCGCAGGAAGCGAAGCACGTTCTCCCGTGCCGCGCTCGGCAGGTCCTCCCCCAGCGCCGCTTCGAAGTGGTAGCGGGCTGCCTCGAAGTCCTCGGCCAGGTAGAGGGCCCGGGCGAGCTCCAGGCGCACCCGGGTCAAGCGGGGGTCGCGAGTGAGCAGGGAGCGGAAGTGCTCCACGGCCCGGCGGGGCCGGCCCGTCTGGAGGGCGTGGAGTCCCTGGAGGAAGACGATCTGGGGGTCCCCGGGCAGGGCCGCCGCGAGACGCTCGATCAGCCGTCCGGCGTCCTCGGTGCGGCCTTCCGCGAGCCATTGGGTCGCCAGGGCCGTCGCCTCCTCGGGGGAAAGCTCCAGCGTCTGAGGGGGCGCTGCTGAGCCCCCCGCAGCGGCCCACAGCCAGGCGATCAACAGCCAGCGGGGCCAGGCCATGGAGGGGCGAAGCGAGGATTTAGCGAACCGGTCGCAGGGGAAGAGAGGCGGCCGCGAGGCGGTGGCTTTTCATTGTTTCTTCAGGGCGAAGCCGCCGACCATTTGCTCAGTGCTTGCACCAGGATTGGCGGGATTATTGGAGACGAAGAACGTACCGCCCAGCTCGGCGGCCTGGGGCCCGTAGAAGCGGGCGGAGGCGGGGCCGCTCATGCCGCTTGCTGTTCTGAGAGTGCCGGTGAGGTTATTCGTGCCGCCTGAATAACTGAGCGTTCCAGAGAGATTCAAGTCATTGCGATCCAGTCGAGTCATCGTTCCTTTTTCCACTATTTTGGTATTGTTCGTCGTAAGCGAGACGCTCGGTGAGGTAAAGGTATAGTTAGCAGTTGCTGTTGCATCGGCCCCCACCGCGTACACCGCGCTTCCATTAGCATACGTCCCGATCAGCTTGCCCTCGTACGTGGCGCTGCCTGAGATGGGGATGTCGCTTCCCTGGGTGATGGAGCCCATGGAGAAGTAACCCCCCTGAGATGGATTAGCGCCAGGAGAGGTCTCATATTCCCAGATACCAAGCGCGGAATAGCTCAATCCAAGGGCTTGGGGTTCGAAGAAGGTCATCTTACGAACACCGTCAGCGCCCTTGTCGATACTTTGGAACTTATAAGCTACCCCAAATTCGCTTTCTGCTGCTGTCTTTGCGGTGAAGTTATCGAACGTTTCGGTGAAGAGTGATGCTCCCTCAAACGTGACCGTGATCATGATGGAGGTGAGGCTCCCGTTGCTGCCGCTCACTGTTCCTTCGATTTTGTTTTGATCCCCGCTACCGCTCGCTGGCGTGATGGCGGACGCGTCGAGCTTGTAGTTCTGTAAGGTCCCGTCGATGGTCGCGGCGGAGCCGAACAGGATCTCCTTATAGGTAGGAGAGTTCGGACTGAGTCCCGAGGAGCTGCCGCCGCCTCCGCCGCAGGCCGCGAGCAATACCGGAAGCAGGAGCGCGGGGGAGAAGGAGCGGGGCCGAAGCGGCAGAGAAATCATGGATGGCCTCCCTGGAACGTTGGTGTTCCGATGGCTAAAAAAATTGTATCTCGGGCGTGATGAGCACCCGCAGGAAGAATGTAAAAGCTTGTGAAGCTTTGGTAAAGGGTGGCGCTAAAACTGCCCCCGCACCGCGTCCGCCCAGCAGTTGGGCGTCTCGTAGAGGCGCACCCGCTCAAGGCGCAGGCGGTGGCCGTAGGCGTCCCGGTATGCGGCGTCCAGGATGCGAAAGGCTTCCAGTGCCAGGTTCTCCGCCGTGGGCGGGGCGCTCAGGATCACGGTCTTGTGACCGGGCAGAGAATTGAGGAACTCCACCACCGCCCGGTCCTTTTCATAAACGAGAAAGGCGTGGTCCCAGGCTTGCACTAGGTGGCGCCAGGCGATGGCCCGCACCTCGGCGAAGTCCGTCACCATGCCCTGTTCCGGGTCTCCTTCCCTGGTGATAATGTCTCCGGACAGGGTCACTTCCAAAGCGTAGCGATGTCCGTGCAAGTGGCGGCACTGGCTGTTGTGGCTGGGGATGCGGTGACCGGCGTCGAATTCCAGGCGGCGAGTGATGAGCATGGAGCAAAGAGGTGAGAAAAATCAAAATTATAGCATCGAAACATGCTCCGGTCCGGGCGCGGGCGGGGTACCTTTGACGTCAGAACGCGGCGGCAAGCGGCTTACCACCACCGACCACAATCGGGATGCGGCAGGGCTGCGCTACGTGTATCCCGTGTTGTCCCGGCGCGCCCGGGGTCTCTCGGTGGGGGTGAATCTCAATACCAACAACGCATGCAACTGGCGCTGCATCTATTGCCAGGTGCCTGGGCTGATCCGTGGAACTGCCCCCCCGGTAGATCTGGAGCGGTTGGAGCGGGAACTCCGGACGTTCCTCCGCCAGGTGGTCCACGGCGATTACCTGGAACAGGTCGCTCCTCCGGAGATGCGCAGACTCAACGACGTGGCCCTCTCGGGCAACGGGGAGCCCACCAGCGCCCGAGCCTTCGACCGGGTGGTGGAGCGGATCGGGCGGGTGATGGAGGAAACGCCGGTGCCGCCCCCAACCAAGCTCATCCTGATCACCAACGGGAGCCTCATGCACCGCGCCGCGGTCCAGCGGGGGCTTGCCCGGATGGGAGAGCTGAACGGGGAGGTGTGGTTCAAGGTGGACCGGGCGACGCGGGAAGGACTGGCGAGGGTGAACCACGCGGGCCTAGGGCCGGAGCGGGTGCGGGCGAACCTGGAGATCGCCGCGCGGCTGTGCCCCACCTGGATTCAGACCTGCGTCTTCCAGGAAGACGGCATGCCCCCCAGCGAGACGGAGCGGGCGGCGTACCTGGCCTTTCTCGCAGAGGCGGTGCGGAGCGGTGTGCCGCTCAAGGGAGTGCTGCTCTATAGCCTGGCCCGGCCGTCCATGCAACCGGAGGCGCCCCGGCTTGCCCCGGTGGACGACGCCTGGGGACGAGCCCTGGCGGACGACATCCGACGCCTCGGTTTGCCGGTGGAATGGACGCCCTGACAGGGGCCTCGCACCGGATAGCCCCTGGGAAAAGCCCGGCTTGCGTCCCGAGGCTTTAGCGGCGCGGCCGTTCCCGCGCCGCCTTCAGCAGGGAGCGGTAGAGCGCCGGACGGGAGTTTTTCAGGTAGTGAATGATCTCCATGTCGCGGCGGTTCACCGAGGCCAGATCAAGGCCCTCGACGTGCACGAGCCGTAACAGCTCCCGCACCGGCCGGGGCATGGGCCGCCCGCTTTCGTAGCGGGATCCACCGCTCTGGGTAACGCCGATCTTGCCCCAGAACTCCGTCTGGCTCATTCCGAGGCGCTGGCGGATCAAGCGTGGGTTGTCGAGCCGGGTTGTCGCTGGCATATGCAATCCTGTGTGCGAGTGGAAGGGTTATTGCGTTCGCATAGTGTAACCGGTTACGCGGCCCATTGCACTAGGGAAAAAGGGGATCGAAGCACGGCTGGCCCTTTATGCCATCGTTTTCAACCGGTAGGCGAGCCCCAGTTTTACATAATCTTAAGCCCTGCCCCGTGATACGGCCTCGGGATTCCGGCCATGTTTCGAGACGACACATCGGCGCTTCCTCGACGCTTCGGCACAGGGGGTTAAGGCCGGACCGATCCTCCTCAGGAAGCGCAAAAGCCATTAAAATGCGCTTTTTTTTCATCGATAGCGGCCGTGGCTCTGATCGTGCAGAAATACGGTGGGACCTCCGTCGGGACCACCGAACGCATCAAAAACGTGGCCCGCCGGGTGGCCAGGTACCACGCCCAGGGGCATCAGCTCGTGGTGGTGGTGTCCGCTATGGCAGGGGAGACCAATCGCCTCATCGCCCTGGCGCGGGAAATCCAAGCCCATCCCGATCCGCGAGAATTGGACGTGATGGTGTCCACGGGGGAGCAGGTGACCATCGCGCTGCTCTCCATGGCGCTCATGGAATTAGGGCTCAAGGCCCGCAGCTACACGGGCGCCCAAGTGCGTATCCTCACCGACAGCGCTTTCACCAAGGCGCGTATTCTGAAGATCGACGAGGACAAGATCCGCCGCGATCTGGCTTCGGGCGCGATCGTGGTGGTGGCCGGCTTCCAAGGCGTGGATGAGGAAGGCAACATCACCACGCTGGGACGCGGCGGCTCGGATACCACCGCCGTCGCCCTGGCGGCGGCGCTCAAGGCGGATGAGTGCCAGATCTATACAGACGTGGACGGGGTTTATACCACCGATCCGCGCATTGTGCCGGAGGCCCGGCGTTTGAAATGCATCACGTTTGAAGAGATGCTGGAAATGGCGAGCCTGGGGTCGAAGGTGCTGCAGATCCGCTCAGTGGAGTTTGCCGGCAAGTACAAAGTGCGGCTGCGCGTTCTTTCCAGCTTCGAGGAAGACGGGGAAGGCACGCTGATCACGTTTGAGGAAGACGAAAAGATGGAACAGGCAATCATTTCTGGCATCGCGTTCAACCGGGACGAGGCCAAGATCACCGTGCTTAACGTTCCCGACCGGCCTGGGATCGCGTACCAGATCCTGGGACCCATCGCCGACGCCAACATCGACGTGGATATGATCGTCCAGAACGTGGGGCACGACGGCATGACAGACCTCTCCTTCACCGTCCACCGCAACGAGTACCAGAAAGCGCTCAAGATTCTCCGGGATCAGGTGGCGCCCCATATCGGTGCGGCCGGAGTGACCGGCGACGATCGGATCGCCAAGGTGTCCGTGGTGGGGGTCGGCATGCGTTCCCATGTGGGCATCGCCAGCAAAATGTTCCGCACCCTGGCGGAAGAGGGCATCAACATCCAGATGATTTCCACTTCGGAGATCAAAATCTCGGTGGTGGTGGAAGACAAATACATGGAGCTGGCGGTACGCGCCCTCCACAAGGCCTTCGACCTCGACCAGCCGCAACAGGTGGTTTGACCGCGGGAGGAGGAGGCCGCTATCCTAGAGCCTACGCCCGAGCGCTCTGAGTCCTCGAGGGATGCAAGACGGGAGGACTGAAGGTTCGCCCGTGAGGGCGGCAAGCGGAAGCCCATCCCGCGAGTAACGAAGTGCGCCGTATTCCCCGGTGCGCAGGAACGTCCAACGAAAGAGCGCGTGGGCAAGAAAGCGAATAGATGCCCGAGAGGCCAACGCTGCAAGGCGTTCGTAGATGGGGGGCGCGAAGGCGCCCCCGAGGCCGCGAGGGCATCGGGAAGGAAGCGCGATCAAAGTTAGACGGAGAGATGCCCGAGAGGCCGAAGGGGGCGCCCTGCTAAGGCGTTATACGGGCTTAAACCCGTATCGAGGGTTCGAATCCCTCTCTCTCCGCCACTGAGTCGCTCTAAGCGCTTGAAACGAAGTGAAAAAACTAGAATCGCCAGGTGCCTTCCCATCCCGCTACCAATACTCGCCCAAGGGTCTGGCGGCACTTACCGCAGTATCCGGGCTCAATGAGCCGTCGGGCGTTCGATTTGGAAATGTAATGCCTGTGCCGCCCGCCATTGCTGGACAGTTGAGTGAATGTATTCAAGCCGCCTTCCCCATCGCTAGCCACTCACGCCGCCTGCCGCGAGGAAGGGCTCGCGCCACTCGGACAATCGGGCTGCGGTGATCGCCAGCTCCCGCGACAGCACGTCGAGATCCTCACCCCGAAGCAACCGCAACACCGCCTCCACCTTCTTGCGGCCCGAAAACCTGCCCTTCACACCTTGCTTCTTCGACACGGACACCTCCTTTGAGCACGAGACATGTTGCCCCAAACCGGTGTCCAGAGAGATCGGGCGAGGGAGGCTCAGCCTAAAAACACGAAGGGGCGGACCGGGCTTGCGCTTAGGCCGCCGGATCAATGCCTGCGCCACAAGATTCCTCGCAAGCGCTACTCGGTACCCAGTCAGGCTGCCTGATTGCCACGCTCCGCTTGACCCTTGGTGAGGAGATAAAGCAAGTACTGGTTGAGGCTCACGCCCTGCGCCTTGGCTGCTCGCGCGAGCTCGGCATGGAGTCTCTTGGGCACGCGCACGAGGAACTTCCCGCTATAGCTCAGATCGGCCGGGTTGCTCGGCTTCGGGATGGGATTGCCCGCCTTCTTCGCCGCCTTGATCCACAGGTCGATGACCGTATGGAGTTCCTCAATCGCCTCCGCTTCGGTCTTGCCCCACGCCGAAGCGCCGGGCAGGTCCGGGGCGATGGCGATATAGCCCTCGTCCTCGTCGCTCCAGAAAACCTCGATCGGGTAGCGTGCCATGGTCAGCCCTCGTACTTGTCGAGCATTTCGATGAGCTGGCGGGCCTGGTACGGGGGGATGTAACCGTTGCGGTTCTGAAAGTTCAGGATCACCGGCTCCCCCGTTCGGGCGTAAACCGTATGGGAACCCTTGCCGCTCGCCCTGACGAAGCCGATTGCCTCCGCTGCCCTGCATGCATCCTCGAATCGAACTGCTCTCGGGTTGTTGCGAATGGCAGCGAGGAGCTTCTCGCGCTTCGTCATGGATACATGATACTATATATGATATCAACAATCCACCTTAGCAACGCGACGAGCTCCAGCACTTACGCCATAGCTGCCCTACAAAGTGAATGGCGCGACGCCACCGGCTACCCCGCCCGCCGCAAGGGCACCACGTTCCCCGCCCATAGGCGGGGCAAAAAAGGTAGCATCAATCAAGCACATTGTTCTCCAAGCCGGCCGTAAATCCCAGGATGTCCCGAGGGCGGGGACGGGGAGCGAAGGGCGCGAGGCGCCGTTGCCCACATGACCCCTAGGCGTCTTGTCACAGGACACTGGGGCTAGTATATTAGAAAACTCTAATGTAACGTTGTGCCAAGACGGCGTTTCGGATCCCATGACTGGAAACCAACGGGGGCGCAATGTTATTCCGACAGTTTTTCGATGCAGTCTCCAGCACTTACACCTACTTGATCGCGTCGGGCAAGGGGCGCGAAGCTCTGATCATCGACCCAGTGAAAGAGCAGGTTTCTCAATATCTCACCGCCATCGAGCAGCTCGAGTTGCGACTGGTGCGGGCGATCGACACCCACACCCATGCCGATCATGTGACAGGCCTCGGCGACCTGCGCGACGCCACCGGGTGCGTCACGATCATGGGCGAGTTCACCCGGGCCGAGTGCGTCTCGCAAAACGTCCGCGAAGGAGAGGTGATCGACGTGGACGGGATCAAGCTGGGCGCCCTCTATACTCCGGGGCACACCGACGAATCGTTCAGCTTCGTCCTCAATCCGGATGCACCGCACGCCGTCTTCACCGGAGACGTGCTGCTCATCCGCGGTACGGGGCGCACCGACTTTCAAAACGGGGACCCGGAGAAGTCCTGGGAGTCCATTGTCGGTAAATTATTCCGGCTTCCGGACGAGACTTTTGTTTACCCGGCCCACGATTACAAGGGATGGACGGTCTCCACCATCGGCGAGGAAAAACGGTTCAATCCGCGCATCGCCGGCAAGACGCGCGAGCAGTACGTGGAAATCATGCGCAACCTGCGCCTGCCGGACCCGCGGCTCATGGATGTGGCCATCCCTGCCAATTTGGCCTGCGGGAAGTCCCTGTAGCTGCCCGGCAGCGGCACGGGGCCATGACCCGCGCGGTTGCTCGCGGTAGAGCGCAAGGAGCGCGCCGGGCCTAAGGGCTCGGATCGGTGGCCTCGGGCCGGGAAGCCACAGCTCGGGCCAGGCACCAGACGAGGAGAGTGCCTAAGGCGATTGCGAGCGCTGCAAACCCAACCCCTGTCTGCCGCTGCGTCGCCAGGCTGTAGACATTGCACAGGCGTTCCTCGGTGAACGCCCAGTAGAGCCCCAGCCAGAGCATCATTTGCAAGATATAGCCCAGGAAGAAGAGCCGCACCACGGGAGGAGCGCGCAAGTACGCCAGACGCAGCGAAGCCCCGCAGGCAAGCAGCGAGGCGACCTTAATCGCGTCGAAGCCCGGCTCAAGCACCGCACGGTCGATGGCCGAAGGCAGCATCCAGTAGCTCGCGACGACGAGGCAGAACGAGAAGCTGCTGAGCCTTTGCATATCGAAGCGCGCCGCGACCCTGACGCTGGGATCAAGTCTCGCCCCGAGCCAGGCTTCGGCCACCAACAGCAGGGGCATCTGTACCAGCATGTGAAGCACCATACTCGCCTCGATACCGGCGCGCAGGCCGGGGGCGGACATGGCGATCGGGAGCAGCGCTAAAGCGCCCCAAGCATAACTACTAGCGCGGCCCATGATCGACCGGTGCGACGGCACGAAGCGCATAAGCGAGGGTCCGCTGGGGAGCCTCCATATCTTCGATACGCAGTGGGCGTCCGTCAGCGGAAATCACATAGAGCGCGGCGTTGTGCTCGAATTCTCCAAGGGGCGCGGGAATGACGACCAGACCGAAGTGCTCGAGCAAAGCGCGGCGTTCATCCGGATGGGCAAGCGTCGCGAAGCGCCACACCCGGGGTTCGGCGCCCATGCGCCGAGCGTAGGACCGTAGCACATCAGGCCGGTCATGCGCTGGATCGAAGCTTAGGCTGAGGAGTCCGACTCGGCGCTCGAGACCCTGCTCCAGGATTTGCCGCTGCAGTTGCGCCATCACCGCTCCCTGGGACAGGCACAGGGTGCTGCAGCGAGCATAGAAAAAGTCGGCGATCCAGACCGAGGGACCTGCAGCGACGAGCTCTGGCAGTAGCTGCGTCTTGTCTCTCTCGTCAATGACGGTGAGCATTGGCAGTCGCGGCGCGTTCTTTTCCACCTGGAGGCGGCGCAGGGATTCGCTGGTGAAAGCACGACCGCCCTCGGTCTGCCAGGAAATCAACGCAAGGCCGATTGTCAGGATCGCTGCGACAGCGAGCAGTGTGAGCCGCCATGAGCTATTCAGGGGCGACCGGTTCATTGCAGCAAGGCCTTGAGAGCTTCGCCCCCTTCATAGGGTTGAGTACGATCCCGAGTCGCGGCACGGACTTGTGCCACCTGTTCCACCGTGACCGCGCTCGTAGCGTTGCCCCAGGCGCTGCGAATGTACGTGGCCACGGCGGCGATCTCGGCATCCGACAGGGTAGCAAATGAAGGCATGGCGCCCTGGTACTTCGTACCGCGGACTTCGATTTCACCGCTGATGCCGTGCAGGAGGGCGGCAATCAGGACTTTCTCAGGGCCCAGCACCCACTCAGAGCCGGCGAGGGGCGGAAACACGCCTGCTACCCCTTGGCCGTTCGCCTGATGGCAAGCCGAGCAGCGCACTGAGGACAGCGCCATCCCGTCAGGCGCGGGTGCCGCGCTTTGGTTGTCCGCTTTCGGTGGCATGAGGGCGCTTGCTCTGCGCATATCACCCTCGTCGGATCCGTCGCCGAAAGGGGTAATCACGATGTAGAAAGCGCCCCACATGGCCATAGCCCCCGTCCAGGGTAGAGGTCTTGCCTGCTCGCTGGGATCGGCTTACTCGCGGCGGATGGCCGCAGGGTGTTTTTCGGGTTCGATCATGGCTTGACGGCCTCCGTAGGCTGGGGCCACTCAGGATAAGTCCGATCAAGGGCGAGCAAGTAGGCGACCAGATCAAGCGCTTCCTGCTTGGCCACGAGAGTCATCCCGGGTTCACTGTAGTCGGGCGGGAGATGCACCACCACCTCGCCCGGCTTGGCCGGGCCCTTGCGTGCTTCGAACAAAAACGGATGAGCGGGCATGATGGAGCCTGGAACATAGGCCCTCGGCTGGTAGAGGTGGCCGAGATGCCAATCACGGCTCGGCTGCCGCGCACCGATGTTCAGCAGGTCAGGGCCGGTACGCATGGTGCCGAGCAAATGGGGGCGATCATAGGCATAGTCGCCGGCGATGGAGGGCCTGCCCCAGCCCCGTTTCTGGTCGGCCGGGGACTGGCGCGGGTCGCGGGGCTGCTGCGAGTGACAGTAGACGCAGCCGTTGGCGATGTAGACTTGACGGCCGCGCCACTCGGCTTCGCTATAGGGTTTGAGCCCTTCTGGCGGCTTCATCTTGCTCAACAACAAATAGCGCAGGACCACCAGGATCGAGGTGGCGAGGGCGAGGATCACCATGGCGCCGACGATCAGGCGAGCCTCGTCCATTTCCCAGCCTCCAGCAAGCTTCATAGCGTACCCTCTGCCGCAGCTTTAGCTCGAAACCCTCCTGCCCCCAGCGGGGCTGCGCCGAGACGGCGCGGCCCGAAGCGCCAACCCATGAGGAAAAAATGCAAGGCGAACACCAGATGTCCCAGCGTCATCAGCGCGCCGCCCAAGGAGCACGCTTCAAGGTACGGGATAGTCAGAGTGACCGATTCCATGAACGGGCGGCTAGCATCGAGGAGCGCAAGGCCCTGCAGCCACCCGCCGATGGTGAGAGCGAGGAAGTAGACGGCAAAGCCCGCCACCACCAGCCAGAAATGCAGGGAGATCAGCCACGGATAGGGCCATTTCCCCCGCCCCACGATTTCTCAGGACACCGGTTTGGGGCAACATGCCCCGTCACCAAAGGAGGTGTCCATGTCGGAGAAGCACGGTCTGAAGGGCAGGTTTTCGGCCCGCAAGAAGGTGGAGGCGGTGTTGCGGTTGCTTCGGGGTGAGGATCTCGACGTGCTGTCGCGGGAGCTGGGGGGTCACCGCAGCCCGGCTGTCCGAGTGGCGCGAGCCCTTCCTCGCGGCAGGCGGCGTGAGTGGCTAGCGATGGGGAAGGCGGCTTGAATACCCTCACTCAACTGTCCAGGAAATCGGGGGCGGTACATCATGCCGCCCTCCCAACCGGCGTTGATCAAAATTACACTTCCTCCTTGAATCCGCCAGACTTTTTCCTTGTAACAGGCTGAGTTCTCTTTGGTATAATTCGAGCCCTTCGCGCCCGTAGCTCAGTTGGATAGAGTACCTGGCTACGAACCAGGGGGTCGTGGGTTCAAATCCTGCCGGGCGCGCCAAAGAATCAAGTACTTGTGAGGCCGCTACCCGCGGCCTCTTGTTTTTTGGCGCTCGCTTGCACAGAAAAAAGCCTGAGAGTCTTGGCTCTTCGCGGAAAATTTCCTCTCGAGGCTTGTCTAAAATGAAGTAAATACGCCGCTTGGGCGCGGCAGGCGAGGCTTACGATCGTCTTGTGCGGCGTCAACTGCCGCGCTTTTTTGCTTCGGGTTTGCTTTCGTTGGATGGGCGAGTTGATTCTGGCATTGATGACGTGGATCGCGGCCCATAGCGGACTGCCCGTGCCCGAGCGCCTTCCTGAGGTGGAATTTGCGACCCACTGCGAGATCCAGAGGCTCGCATTCTCTGGAAAAAGGCAATGCAGCGAGACGGAGGGAGCCGTTGCGGCTTACGATCACAGAAACCGTACCATCTACCTGCCGCGCAACTGGTCTCAGGACAACGTCTACCACGTGAGCATGCTGCTGCACGAGCTGGTCCACCATATGCAGGCCGAAGAGGGGTTGCACATGGGAGTGCCCGGGATCTGTCCCGGACGCGATCTCGAGCAGCCGGCCTATTCCGCCCAGATCGCTTGGTTGCGGGAGGCGGGGGTCGAGGATCCGCTGGCGATGATGGGAATGAACGGCCTGTATCTCGTCATGGTCACATCTTGTCGGCACGGAAATTAACGCTCCGAGGGAGACGATCTATGGGGTTCGCCCAGGTGGCTGCAGCATTTGCCTTGACGCTTTCCGTGGTGAGTGCCGGTGCAGCGGAGCCGGTGGACTGGGACACCCTGGAGCTGGTGGCCATCGACGGAAAACCTTTCCCCAAAGGAGCCTTCGCCGACAAAGTGGTGCTGCTGGTCAACACCGCCTCTTTCTGCGGCTATACTCCGCAATACAAAGGGTTGCAGTCTCTCTGGGAGCGCTACCGTGGGCGCGGCCTGGTGGTGCTGGGCGTGCCTTCCAATGATTTCGGCCAACAGGAGCCGGGCAGCGAGGCCAAGATCAAGGAATTCTGCGAGGTAAATTTCGGGGTGACTTTTCCCATGACCACTAAGCTACGGGTCCTGGGGCCGGAGGCCCATCCTCTGTACCGCTGGGCTGCCCGGGCGCACCCCGAGGCGGTGCCCCGGTGGAATTTTCACAAGCTTCTGATCGGCCGAGATGGCCGCTTGGTTGGAGCGTTCCCAAGCCAAGTAGAGCCCACCTCACCCCGGCTTACCGAGGCGATCGAACGCGCGCTCAACTCAGCTTCGTGACAGCCTCGCCTCCTCCTCGTTCCGGATTGGAGGCCAGCCGATGGGCCCAACGGGTGGTCTCAGGCAGGCGATAGCGGGTGACGCAGCCCATCACGTAGCGCAGGGCCGTCTCTAGGCTCACTCGATGGCCCACCGACACGTAAATCGGCGCCACGTCCGCGCGGGTGCGCAGCGCCGCGCCCACGACCTCTTCCTGATCGACCAGCGGGCGCCATGCGCCCCGTTCGTTCGGCACCGGCTCGTGCTTGCCAATCAAAAGGGTTTTCGCGACCCCGACGGTCGGCAAGTCCAGCACGATTCCCAGGTGGGAAGCGATGCCGAGGCGGCGGGGGTGAGCATACCCCTGGCCGTCACACAGCAGGAGTTGGGGAAGGTGCTTCAGCCTTTCCAGTGCTTGAAGCACAACGGGAATTTCCCGGAAAGAGAGGAGCCCCGGAACGTAGGGAAAGGTCACCGGCGCCCGAGCCACCGCGAAGTCCTGGAGTGCCAAGTCGGGGTAGCTCAGGAGCACCACCGCAGCTCGCGCCGTGTGACCCTGATTCTCGAAGCCCACGTCAACGCCGCCCACCGCCCTCACTTCGGCCAGCCGGTCGCGCAGTTCCACCCGCGCCCGCAGGGCCTCCTGGAGGCGCATGGCGTCCCGGGGCGCCAAGTCCCAGGGATGGGAAAGCTGCACGCGCAGGAAGGGCACCGGAGGGCTTGATCGCTCCAAAACTGCATTTTGACTTTACCACGAGTTTTGGATTTCTCCCGACAAGCGTTGATGGCCCAAAGCTACTCCCACGTCGTGGGTTTCGACGACGGACCCTTCGAACCGAGCCACCGGGGCGACGTGTTGCTGGTGGGGGCGGTCTACGAGCAGTGCAGACTCGTGGGCGTGCTCTCCGGCAAAGTGCGCAGGGACGGCGTCAACGCCACCCGGGTGATCGCCGATCTGGTGCGCGGGTCCCGGTTCTTTCCCCAGCTCCAGCTCGTGCTGCTGCAAGGCATTGCGGTGGCCGGATTCAACGTGGTCGATCTTCCTGCGCTGCATCGGCGCCTGGGTCTTCCGGTCATCGCCGTGGTCCGGCGTCGGCCCGATCTCGAGGCGACTCGCCGGGCGCTCCTTGAGCGCGTTCCCGGAGGGCGGCGCAAGTGGGCGCTGGTCGAAGCGGCCGGCCCCGTCGAGCGGATCGAGGGATTGTACGTCCAGCGGGCAGGCATCGGCGCGGACGCGGTAGGACGCGCGCTGCACCGGCTCACAATCCACGGGGTGCTCCCCGAGCCCTTACGGGTCGCCCATCTCATTGCCGGCGGGATCGCCCGCGGCGAGAGCCGGCATCGGCCTTAACGGGGAAAGCGCGTTCCGTTGGCGCACTTCTGGTAGAGCCCGTACCGGCCCGGCCAAGGGCGCAGCTCCGACAACCCGGGGGGGAGTTGCTCGTGGTGGCCGACGAGGAGCAGTCCCTCCTCGTTCAAACGCTCGGCGATCTGCCGGCCCACCGCGGCGCGAAGGGCGGTGTCGAAGTAGGTGAAGACCAGATTGCGGCAGAGGATGAGATCGAAGGGTCCTTGCGGCCACTCACGGCGGATGTCCTGGCGCTGGAAGAGGACACCCTGCCGGTATTCCTCCCGCAGGCAATAGCGGGGCCCGGCGGGCTCGAAGCCCACCTCCAGCCATTCTGGAGGAAGCTCCTTGAGGCTGCTCATGCCGTAGCAGGCCAAGGCAGCGCGCCGCAGCAGCGCGTCGTCCGCGTCCGTGGCGAGGACGGAAAGCGCCAGACGCGGAAAACGCGGCTGTACTCGGAGGCGCCAGAGGAGTGCGAGGGAGTAGGGTTCCTCTCCGCTTGCGCAGCCTGCACTCCAGGCCCGCAGTTCGGTTCGTCCCGCTCGGGACAGGGCTTCGCCGAGCCGTGGCAGAGCCACCTCGGCGAGCAATTGAAACACGGCCCAGTTGCGGAAGAAGCGGGAAATGGTAATGCGGCAGAAACTGTCCAGCACCTCCCACTCCGAAGGGTGGGCGGCGAGATAGTGGAGGTAGGCAGCCAGGCTGGGCAGCTCCAGCCCGTCCATCCGAGCGCGCAGGCGCCGGCACACCTGCCGGCGCACCTTGCGAAAGCCGGCCCAGCGATAGCCCAACCGGGGCAGGACCCACTGGAGGAACTGGGCACACTCCAGGTCGGTCACGGAAGCTCGTTCGCCTTGCCCGGCCCTCAGGACCGCCGCCCCTCAGGGACCGGAGCGAAGGCGATCCGCTCCCAGGCCCAATCCAGGATGGGGTGCAACCGCGGAGGCAGAAGCGTTCTCGCTTCCTCGTAGCACGCCCAGCGGTATTCGTGATGCTCCGGTCGCCCCAGCTCCGGCGAGACGGGAAGGGCCACGGGCGCGCCTGGGGACTCGGCCAGGTAGAAGCGGGCGATCTTGCCCCCGGCGTAGGGCTCGGTCTCCCGGTACTCCTTACCCCAGGGGAAGCGCAGATCGTCCAGAGAGGTCTCTTCCTTCACCTCGCGCATGGCGGCCTGCAACGGTGCCTCCCCGGGGCGGGGCAAGCCCTTCGGGAAATCCCAATGGCGGTAAGCCCGCAGCACCAGGAAGCGCCACCCATCGTCCCACCGCCGTACCACCACCGCGCCGGCGGAGAATTTGCTCCGCTCAGTCATAGGAAACCCTCGCGCCCGTGCCGGACCTGTTACTCAGGCGGCGCGCCGAGCCGCTTGCCCCCGGCACCCGCCCTCTCCCATACTCCCGATGCACGCAATCCAGGTCAATGGGCATTGGAGGCCATGTTCGCTATTGCGGTTCACGGGGGCGCGGGCGACTGGGGCAGGGAGCCGGAAGGACCCGTGCTGGCGGGCGTAGAAGAGGCGGCCCGCGCCGGCGTTGCTATTCTCGCCCAGGGCGGCTCGGCCCTGGACGCGGTGGTGGAGGCGGTGCGCCTTCTGGAAGACAACCCTCTTTTCAACGCGGGTACGGGCTCGGCCCTCAACGCGGCGGGGGAAGCGGAAATGGATGCCGCCGTCATGATAGGCAGCCACCTCGCCTGCGGCAGCGTAGCCTGCCTCCGGCGGGTGCGCAATCCCGTGCTGGTCGCCCGTCGGGTATTGGAGGAGGGTCGCCATGTGCTGCTGGCGGGGGAGGGGGCGCTCGCCTTCGCCCGCCGGTGCGGATTTCCCGACTATGACCCCGTCACGCCTGAGCAGCGGGAGCGATGGGCCCGGTCCGGGCAAGAGACGCCTGCGCCTGGGACCGTGGGGGCCGTCGCCCTGGACGAAACGGGGGAGCTGGCGGCGGCCACCTCCACGGGCGGGACTTTCCTCAAGGCCCCGGGGCGGGTGGGCGACAGCCCGATTCCCGGCGCGGGCACCTACGCCACATCTTGGGCGGCGGTGTCCGCCACCGGACGGGGGGAGCTGATGCTGCGCTTGTGCGCTGCCAAGAGCGTGTGCGACGCGGTGCGCTCGGGTCGCAGCGCGGCGCAGGCAGTGCGCCAGGTGCTGGACGAGATGGCCATGCACCTGGGCACGGACGCGGGCTTCATCGCCCTGGACCGCAATGGCAACCCGGGCGTACAGCATCTGACCCGCGCCATGCCCCATGCAGTGGCGACCCGCGGGCGGCCCGAGCCCGTGGCCCGCATGGGCGCGTGAAGCCGCCTGGGCGGCTTTGCCTTTGCGCGGGCTGCGGCTTTCGGGTAAGCTTCGCCTCCGTCATTGGGGAGTAGCCGCTTCGCCCCCGGCGGAGGGCCGCGTCAACAAGCTTGGCTCTCGGAGTCCCCAGAGCCGTGGCGCGGCCGGTACGGAAAAATCCGGCAGCCTTGACGTGCTTCGCTGTCGACAGACGGCGCAGCGGGCGGCGGGGTGCCGTTCGTTCCTGGCGAGACCTTTGGCTCGGAGCGCCGCTTCTGGTCGGGCCGGCGCTTCGCGCCATCGGTTGAGCGCCCGGCCCGGAGAACCCCGTTGGACGCCTTTCTCGTTTCCACCGTTGCCGTCGCCCTGGCGGAGGTCGGCGACAAGACCCAGCTCCTCGCCTTAGTCCTCGCGGCCCGCTTCCGCCGGCCGTGGCCCATCCTGGCCGGTATCTTCATCGCCACCCTCGCCAATCACGCTGCTGCCGCGTGGGTCGGGGCCTGGCTCTCGGATCGACTCTCCCCCGAGGTGCTCGGTTGGATCGTGGGGAGCTCCTTTCTTGCCATCGCCGCCTGGACCCTCTTGCCGGACCGCCTGGAGGGGGGCGCCGTGCCGAAGGGCCAGTGCGGCGCGTTCCTTACCACCCTGGTGGCCTTCTTCCTGGTGGAGATCGGGGACAAAACCCAGGTAGCGACCGTGGCTTTGGCGCTCAAGTATCCGCAAATGGCGCTGGTGGTGGCGGGTACCACCCTCGGGATGCTCCTCGCCAACGCGCCCGCCGTAGCGCTGGGGAGCGCCACCGCCCGGCGCATTCCACTGCAGGCGGTGCGTTACGCCGCAGGGGCGATCTTCGCCGGCCTGGGGATCGCGACTCTGGCGCGGTTCGCCTTCGCCTGATCCCGGCGGCTCAACGCACACCGCGGCCGCGCAAATGAGCGGCCAAGGCCCGGTCGGCATAGAAAAGATGGTCCAGGAACCAACGGCGTAGCAGCGCCTGGGTCTCCAAGGCCGCGTAAGGCTGGGCGGCGGCGAAATCGTCCCGCAGCTTTTTCACTTGAAGGAGCAGGCTCAAGTGGGTTTCCTTGTGGGGCAGCCGGGAGACATAGAAGTGCTGGTACATGAGCTGCTCCTCGAGCTGGAAATGCTGTTCCGTGTCTTCAATCAGGTCCGCCAGCAAAGCGGCGATCTTTGTTGCGGTTTCTCCCCGTGCGATGGCTTCCGCCACATGGTTCACCCGGTCCGCGAGCCGGGCGTGCTGCTCGTCGAGGAGGGCGACGCCGAGAGGATACTCGGACTTCCAGTCGATGAGGGCCATCGCCAGAACTCTCGGGAGTGCAGGCTACGCCAGGGGGGAGGCTTCGAGCCCCGGGCTGCCGCAGCCTAAGCCGGCCGCCATCATGGCGGATTGGGTGGGATTTTGGCAGAAAAGGCCTAGTCCGAGAACACCGGACGGCCTTCTTTCCGCTGCCTTTCGCTCACCGGCAGAAGGCGCTACCCGTCGTCGGTAAGGGCTCTTTCGCTTCGGTCCCGGGGGCGGCGTGCCTTACAATCGGCGGGGTGATGGTACGCGCCTGACCCGTGCAAAGACTCGTCAACTCCGCCCTGCTGCGACGCTCCCGCCATGCCTGGCTGTCTCCCCGCCTGTGGATGCGTCGGGTGCTGTTCTGGGTGGGAGCCCTGGCGGTAGGCGCCGCCGCCATCCTCTTCGCGTTGGGGGCCAACCAGGCCAACGGCTTTTTTCACCGGCTGATCCAGGTTTCTCCTTATCTGCCGCTCCTCGCCTGCCCCGCGGTGCTCGCCTTGTGCGCCTGGCTTACCCGCCGCTTTTTTGCCGGGTCCCAAGGCAGCGGCATTCCCCAGACCATCGCCGCGCTGCGCATGCAGGACGCCGCAGAGCGGGACCGGGTGCTCTCCTTGCGGATCGCCGCGGGCAAAATCCTGCTCACCAGCCTGGCCCTGTTCGGCGGCGCGTCGGTGGGGCGCGAGGGGCCCACGGTGCAGATCGGCGCCTCCATCATGCACGGCCTGGGGCGCCTGGTGCGCTTTTCCCGGCGCGAGCAGCAGCAGGGGCTGATTCTCGCGGGAGGCGCCGCCGGCGTGGCGGCGGCGTTCAATACGCCCCTGGCTGGGGTGGTGTTCGCCATTGAGGAGATGAGCCGTTCCTTCGAAAGCCGCACCAGCGGCACGGTGCTCACCGCGGTGATCGTCGCCGGCCTCCTGTCCCTGGCGGTGCTGGGGGATTACACCTATTTCGGCCGCACCAGCGCCTATTTGAATCTGGACCAGGGGTGGATCGCGGTGCTGGTGTGCGGGGCGGTCGGGGGAGTGTTGGGCGGCGCCTTCAGCCGGGCGCTGATCGCCGCGAGCCGCGGGCTGCCCGGACGCCTGGGGGCGCTGCGCGCGGCGAAGCCCGTGCTCTTTTCCGCGGGCTGCGGGCTGGCGCTGGCGGTGATCGGCATCGTGTCGGGGGCGACCACCTACGGCACGGGGTACGAGGAGGCGAAGCGCATCCTGGAAGGCACGGAGAATCTGCCCGCCCTCTACGGCGTGCTGAAGATCCTCGCCACCCTGGTGTCCTACGTAAGTGGCATTCCGGGTGGCATCTTCGCCCCGTCCTTGGCGGTAGGGGCGGGGATCGGGCTCAATCTCTCGGAGCTGATGCCCTACGCGCCGCCGGGTGCTGTGGTGCTCCTGGGTATGGTGGCCTATTTCGCCGGAGTGGTGCAGGCGCCCATCACCGCATTCGTGATCGTCTTGGAAATGACCGGCAACAGCGCCATGGTGCTTCCCCTGATGGCCGCCTCCCTGATCGGGACTGGTGCCTCCCGGGTGGTCTGCCCCAAGCCTCTGTACAAGGCGCTGGCGGAGGAATTCCTGCAACGCAGCGAGCGCTCGGTCTGGCGGCGCTCGGAAGGGCAACAGCGGGAACTGTTCTGATTCCGTCTTACAGGAACAGGGTGAGTACGCCGGTATAGCCGTAGAGCCGGTTATGGGAGATCTCGCCGTTGCAGAAAAAGCCGGTGAGCGGCACGTCGCCGAACTCCCGCTGGATCGCTTTGAGCTCCTCCGAGTTTTCTCCGAACATGTAGCGCCCGCGACCCAGGCAGGAGTAGTAGATGGCGCCCCGGGGTGGATGGGGAATGCGCTCTTTGAGCTCCCGCAGCATGCGCTGCATGTCCTTCACCGCGTTGGCCGGATCGCGGCGGCAGAACTGCAGCACCTGGCCCGGCTGCACCATCTCGCCGATGGCGAGGAGCCTGGCCCGGGGATCGACCCCCACCAGGTTGCGCACCAGATAGTCCCGGGTATCGGAACCCGGCACCAGCAGCGCGGCGGCGATGTAGCGGGCCGCCTTGTTCAGGTCCCGAGACAGGATGTCGCCGATCTCGTCGTAGAAGACGTCCAAGGCAGGGCGGCCGTCCAGGGTCATGATGATGTTGTCCTGGCACTGGGTGATCTCGTGGGGGGCGCCGAACGGGGCGCAGCTCTGGGTGAGAGTGGTGGCCACGGGCACCTCCGGGGCGAAGAGCACTCCCGACAGCCCTCCCTCCGTTACGTCTCCGGACACCTGGGTATAGATGGAACGGGTGGAAGTGAGTCCCCCCACCAGGAAACCGTCGTTCAGGGCGGCGGCAAGGCGGGTGATGAGCTGGGGCAGCCGACGGTTGCGGGGATCGCCGTGCACCACGCCGAAGCGGGTCTGCTTGGTCATGAACCACTCCCCGTGCTCGGCAATGAATCGGTCCAGGCCCTCGCTCACGGTGTTGAAGACGCGAAACGAGTCGGGAGGGAAAGCGCCCACCATGACGGAGAGGGCGGGGCTCTCGTAGTATTCCCGGCCTACCGCGCAAATGCCTACCCCGACGGACCCCACCCATTGGCTGATCCCCAGGGCATCCCTGAGATAGCGGACGATGCTGCGCAGGTCCGGGGAAAATGCGTCGGTGGCGTAGACAAAGCCCAGGTTTGCGCCCCGCGGAAGCGGGGCGAGTTGGGCCACGCACTCAGCCACGGCCTGCAACCAGTTGTCGGCCGCCGTCTGAGCGGAGGCGAAAGCGTCCAACGAGGAGGTTTGGGAAAGCAATGGAAAAACCGATCGGGTTCAAATCGAATATAGCCTACTTTGGCCGGCAACAGAATCGAACCGCAAGGGCCGGCGATCCGCACTCGCAGGCAGGCGGACGGGGCGAGAGGATGAGGGGCGCTGTGGTGCGCCTCCTTGTCCTGGGGGCGGCCGTGCTTTTGTTCCTGCCCGCCGCCATCGCGGGAAAAGAGGCGGTGGCGAGCGCCCATCCCTTGGCCACGGAGGCCGGATGGGCCGTGCTCGCCCAGGGCGGAAACGCCTTCGACGCGGCTGTGGCTGTTGCCGCCGCCTTGGCGGTGGTGGAACCCTACTCCTCGGGCCTTGGGGGCGGTGGGTTCTGGCTACTCCATCGTGCCCGGGACGGGCGTACGGTGATGGTGGACGCCCGGGAGAACGCCCCCCTCGGTGCCCGGGAGGATATGTATCTGGACGCGGGGGGAAGGCCCGTCCCCGGCGCCTCCCTGAAGGGTCCCCGGGCCGCCGCCATCCCCGGCACTCCGGCTGCCCTCGTCTGGGTGGCGGAGCGTTACGGCCGGCTGCCCCTGGCCCGCGCTCTAGAGGCGGCAATTCGCTACGCCGAAGAAGGCTTTCCCGTGGACGAGCGCTTCGCCCGCATCGCCGCCGAGAAAGCCGAGTGGTTGCGGGCTGACCCGACCGCCGCGGGCATCTTTCTCCGGGATGGGAGCGCCCCGCGACCGGGGGAGCGCCTCGCGCAGCCAGCGCTGGCCGCGACCCTTGAGCGCCTTGCCCTCTATGGCCACGACGGCTTCTACAACGGACCGGTAGCGCAAGCCCTGGTGCAAGCAGTACGTGCGGGCGGTGGCCTGTGGACCCTGGAGGATTTGCGCCGCTACCGGGTGGTGGAACGGGAGCCGGAGCGCATCCGCTACCGGGGGGCAGCCATTACCACCGCAGCGCTGCCTTCCGCCGGCGGGCTCACCCTGGCCCAGGCACTGCAAATCTTGGAGCGCTTTCCGCTAGAGCGCCTGGCCGAACCGGATCGGGCTCATCTGGTGGTGGAGGCGTTGCGCCGGGCCTATCAGGACCGGGCTCGCTTCATGGGCGATCCCGACTTCGTCGCCGGACCCTGGGAACGGCTGAAGAGCCGGGACTACGCCTTGGAGCGCGCCCGCTCCATCCGCCTGCATCGAGCGACCCCAAGCGCCGCGCTTCCAGCCCCGGAAGTGGATGAGGGAGTCCATACAACCCATTTCTCCATTGTGGACCGGGACGGCAACCGGGTCGCCGCCACGCTCACCATCAACACGCTGTTTGGCTCCGGGTTCGTCGCGGGTCCGACCGGCGTACTGCTCAACAACGAAATGGACGATTTCGCTGCGGCGCCCGGCGTGCCCAACGCCTACGGGCTGGTGGCGAGCCGGGCCAACGCCATCGCCCCCGGTAAGCGACCCCTTTCCAGCATGTCGCCCACCTTCGTCGAGGACGATAAGGGTGTGCTGGTCTTGGGCACCCCGGGCGGCTCGCGCATCATCAGCATGGTGCTGCTCGCCATCCTCCACTATCTGGGCGCCGAAGTCGGGGATCCAGCGCCCATCGTCGCAGCGCCGCGCTACCACCACCAGTACTTGCCGGATCGCATCGAGCTGGAGCCGGGCGTTTTTTCTCCCGCCTGGCGCGCAGCGCTGGAAGCGAAGGGACACACCCTGCACGAAGCTTCCCGCCCTTGGGGCAACATGCAGGCGATCTTCGTCAACCGGGCCACCGGAGAGGCAGTGGCGGCGAGCGACCCGCGGGGTATCGTGGGAGCCGCCTGGTACTGAGGGGATGCAGTATCATACGCGGCGACCGCAATCGGCGATCCCCGGGCGAGCATCCCCGGGGGCCGCAAGGGAGGAGAATGAAGCAGACCTTTCTCGATTTCGAGCAGCCCATCGCCGAGCTGGAGGCCCGTATCGAAGAGCTGCGTTTCGTGCAAGACGACTCGGCCCTCGATATCTCGGAGGAAATCCGCCGACTGCAGGAGAAGAGCCAGCGGCTCACCAAGGAGATCTATTCCAAGCTCACGGCATGGCAGATCGCCCAGGTGGCGCGCCACCCCCAGCGCCCCTACACCCTCGATTACATCCAGGGGCTGTTCACCGACTTCGTGGAGCTGCACGGCGACCGTGCGTTCGCCGACGACCCGGCCATCGTGGGCGGGCTTGCCCGCTTCGGCGGACAGTCGGTGGTGGTGATCGGGCATCAGAAGGGGCGCGATACCAAGGAGAAGATCTACCGCAACTTCGGCATGCCGCGGCCGGAAGGCTACCGCAAGGCGCTGCGGCTAATGCTGCTGGCGGAGAAGTTCGGCCTGCCGGTGTTTACCTTCGTTGACACGCCGGGAGCGTATCCGGGTATCGGCGCCGAGGAGCGGGGACAATCGGAGGCCATCGGCCGCAACATCTACGTCATGGCGCGGTTGAAAACTCCCATCGTCTGCACCATCATCGGGGAAGGCGGCTCGGGCGGGGCGTTGGCCATCGCGGTGGGCGACGCGGTGCTCATGCTGCAGTACGCGATCTATTCGGTGATCTCGCCGGAAGGTTGCGCTTCGATCCTGTGGAAAAGCGCCGACAAGGCACCGGAGGCGGCGGAAACGCTGGGAATCACTGCCGCTCGGCTGAAGACCCTGGGACTGATCGACCGGGTCGTGACCGAGCCCTTGGGCGGAGCCCACCGGGATCCCCAGGCCGCGATCCAGGCGTTGAAACGGGCGCTGCAAGACACCCTGCGCCAGCTCCAGACCCGGGCCCTGGACGAGTTGCTCAAGGCCCGCTACGAGCGCCTCCTGGGCTATGGCAAGTTCAAGGAAGTGCAGCCTTGATCCCGTCGAGGCGGTGCGAGCTGTGCTTGCCCGCCATACGGCACCGGCGGCGCGCCTGACCTTGGGCTTGAGTGGGGGGCTGGATTCCACCGTCCTGCTCGATATCCTCTGGGGTCTATCGGCTTCCCTTGGCTTTCGTCTTTCGGCCCTCCATGTCCATCACGGCCTAAGCCCCCAGGCGGATGCCTGGGCCCGGTTTTGCGCAGAGCTTTGCCAGGCTCGGGGGATCGAGCTGACCGTAGTCCCGGTGACCGTAGATCAGTCCTCCGGGCTGGGCCTGGAGGCGGCGGCACGGGCAGCGAGGTACCGGGCCTTCGCCCAGGCCGAAGCGGACTGGGTCGTACTGGCCCACCATCGAGACGATCAGGCGGAGACGCTGCTCCTGCAGCTCCTGCGGGGCGCAGGTCCCGCCGGGCTCGCTGCCATGCCCGTGGCGAGCACCCCGAAGCGTGGAAGTGGAACGAGGCTGTTGCGGCCGCTACTCGCCGTGCCGAGGCAGGTGCTGGAGGACTATGCCCAAGCCCGCCGCCTGAGCTGGGTCGAGGATGAGAGCAACGCCGATCTTCGACGGGACCGCAATTTCCTTCGCCATCGGGTCCTGCCGCTGCTCCGGGAACGCTTTCCGGCGGTGGACGAGACCCTGGCCCGGGCGGCCGGACTCCAGGGAGAATCGGCGGCGTTGCTCCAAGCCCTGGCCCGCCTGGACGGGGCGGGTGCCGTGGAAGGCGCTCGGCTGCGGGTGGAACGCCTGAGGGTGCTGCCGCCCGAGCGGGCCCGGAATCTCCTGCGCTGGTTTCTCGCCGAGGGCGGCATGCAGCCGCCCCCCGGGGCCCGGCGCCTGGAAGAAGCGTTGCGACAACTGCGAGAAGCCCGTGAGGACGCGGAAGTGGCGATCTCCCTGGGGGAGCAAGTGCTTCGACGCTACCAGGGCTGGGCCTGGCTCGTGCCTTGCGTCAACCCGCCCAGAAACGCCCGGATCGAGATCGCATGGCGGGGCGAGGCAAGGCTTGGGCTTCCCTGGGGCGGAGCGATCGAGTTCGAGCCGGTGATCGGGGCGGGGATCGACGCAACCCGGCTCAAGCAAGGTCCCGTGGCGGTACGGCTCAGGCGAGGGGGCGAGCGCTTCCAGCCGGACCGGGAGCGCCCCCGGCGCACCCTCAAGAACCTGCTCCAGGAAGCGCAGATACCTCCGTGGGAGCGGGAGGCGCTCCCCCTACTCACCTGCGCTGGCGAGGTGGTATGGGTGCCGGGCCTGGGGGTGGATTGGGGTTATCGCTGCCGGCCTGGCCAACCAGGGCTCATCCTTCACTGGGTCGGTGCTAAACGCCCGCACGCTCCCGAAGCCCGGGACACGGGGGAGAAATCCTGTTAAAATCAATTATTAAACTGATATCTCCCGCAGCTTTTTCGGCACCTTGTTAACTCCTTTATTTTCTGGGGTTTTGGATGGCTATTGAAAGGACGTTATCGATCATCAAACCGGACGCGGTCGAGAAGAACCTCATCGGCAAAATCTATTCCCGGTTCGAAGCCGCCGGGCTCAAGATCGTGGCCGCCAGAATGGCGTATCTGTCGGAGCGGGAAGCGGAAGGCTTTTACGCGGTGCACCGGGAGCGGCCTTTTTTTCGGGATCTGGTGAAATTCATGACCTCAGGACCGGTTATGATCCAGGTCTTGGAGGGGGAAGATGCCATCGCGAAAAATCGGGAGCTGATGGGCGCCACCGACCCGAAAAAAGCCGCTCCTGGCACCATCCGGGCGGACTTCGCCTCCTCCATCGACGCCAATGCGGTCCACGGCTCCGACGGTCCGGAGACGGCGGCGGTGGAGATCGCTTACTTTTTCCCTAGCTCGGAGATCTATTCCCGATAGGGGGTTTCGTTGTCCATGGCGGTCAATCTGCTGGGCTTGAATTCCGAGGAGCTCCAGGCTTTCCTCGCCGGTCTGGGAGAAAAACCCTTCCGCGCCCGGCAGCTTCTGCGCTGGATCCACCAGCGGGGGGAGGCGTGTTTTGACGCCATGACCGATCTGGCCAAGGGGCTGCGGAAGCGCCTGACCCAGGTGGCGGAGATCCGAGCACCAGAGGTGGTGAGCGAGCAGCGCTCCCCCGATGGCACCATCAAGTGGCTGCTCCAGGTGGGGCACGGCAACGCGATCGAGACGGTGTTCATCCCCGAGGCCCAGCGGGGCACTCTATGCGTTTCCAGCCAAGTGGGTTGCGCCCTGGAGTGTCGCTTCTGCGCTACGGGACGGCAGGGCTTCAACCGCAACCTCACTGCCGCCGAGATCGTCGCCCAGTTGTGGTGGGCTCGCAAGACCCTCGCCCGGCGCGGTTTGACCGAGCGGCCGGTGACCAACGTGGTGCTCATGGGCATGGGAGAGCCTTTGCTCAACTTCGATCAAGTGGTACGGGCCCTGGACCTCATGCTGGACGACGATGCCTACGGGCTGTCCCGGCGGCGGGTGACCCTGTCCACCTCGGGCATCGTGCCCGCCATCGACCGGCTGCGGGAGCGCTCTCCGGTGGCGCTGGCCGTGTCCCTCCACGCTCCCGACGACGAGCTTCGCAACCATCTGGTGCCGATCAACCGCAAGTACCCCCTGAAGGAACTGATGGCGGCGTGCCGCCGCTATGTGGAGGCGGGGGAGAGGGCAAGCCGGGACGAGCCGCTTCCCGCCGGGCGCAAATGGCAGCGCATCGGCTCGCCCCGGGATTTCGTTACCTTCGAGTATGTGATGCTGGCAGGCGTCAACGATAGCCTTGCCCACGCCGAAGCCTTGATCGAGCTCACCCGGGATGTGCCGTGCAAGTTCAACCTGATCCCGTTCAATCCATTCCCGAACGCCGAATTCGAGACTTCCCCCGCCCCGGTGATCGCCGCCTTCCGCGACCGGCTGCTTGCCGCCGGCCGGGTGGCCACCATCCGCAAAACCCGGGGCGAGAGAATCGAGGCGGCTTGCGGCCAGCTAGCGGGACAGGTGCAAGACCGCACCCGCCGTCGACTGCGGCGCGCCCTGGAGGTGATCTCGTGAAGCCCGCAGTCCCGGGGGTGCTCGCCGCCCTGGTCCTTACCGCCTGCGCTGCCTCACCTCCCCAAGTGCAGCACGCGCCCGAGCAAGTCCAGACCCATTCCCGCTACCGCGCGGAAATCCACACTCAACTGGGCGCTGGCTATTACAGCCGCGGCCAGCTCGGCGTCGCGCTGGAGGAGTTGAACGCGGCCCTCGTGGCGGACCCCAACTACGGCCCGGCGTACAACGTCCTGGGCCTGGTCTATGCGGCCCTCGGGGAGCCTAAGCTCGCTGAGCAGAACTTCCTCCGGGCTCTCGCCCTCAATCCTAACGATTCCGAAGCGCGCAACAACTATGGTCTGTTCCTGTGCCAGCGCAAGCGGGAGCAGGAGGGGATCGATCATTTTTTGCAGGCTTTGCGTAATCCCTTGTACCGCACGCCGGAGCTCGCCTACGTGAACGCGGGAGACTGCGCCCAGCGAATGGGCGACCGCAAGCGCGCCCAGGAGTTTTTCGAGAAGGCCTTGCAGGTCCAACCGTCCCAGCCCCAGGCCCTGCGGGCCATGGCAGAGATCGCCTACGGGAACGGGCGTTTCGACGACGCCCACGCCTATCTCACTCGTTACATGCAAATCGTCCAACCGGATGCAGAGAGCCTGGCCTTGGGCGTGCGCATTGAGCGTCGGCGGGGAGACCGCCAGGCGGAAGCCAGCTACGCAGCCCAGTTGCGCAACCGCTTCCCCCAGTCGAAGGAAGCCCGGGCGTTGGAGTCGGGCGATTTGTAAGTCATGGAACGCTACCAGGATACGAACACCCTCGAGAGGCCGGGACCCGGCCGCCGCTTGGCGGAGGAACGGCGCCGCCAGGGCTTGTCCGTGGTGGACGTGGGACGCCAGCTCAAGCTGACGCCCCGCCAGGTGGAGGCCCTGGAAGCCGACCAATACGACCGCCTTCCGGGCAACACCTTCGTGCGCGGCTTCATGCGTAACTACGCCAAGGCGCTGCATCTGGATCCCGAGCCCCTGCTCGCGGAGCTGGAAGGGCGGTTGCCCGAAGAGCGCCCCTCGGCCATCCTTCCCCCCATCGACAACGTCCCGTTCGCCAGCGGCAAGGAGGGCACTTGGCACCGTTACCTGCTGCTCGCCGCATTGGTGCTGTTGGTGATCCCCTGGCTGCTCTACGAGACCTACCGGAAGCAGCCCGTCGCGCCATCCCCAACGCCGGAGGCGGCTTTGCCCGTGACCCCGCCCACAGCGGCCCGGTCCCAGGGCTTCGCCGGAACAAGCTCCTCTGCAAGCGCGGGAAACGCGTCTGCCCTTCCCTCAAACCCGGTGGTCTCCTCGCCTGGCATTGCCGCGCCGGCCGGGGCTGTCACCGAAGGGCAGGCGGCCGCTGCCGAGGGGCAAGCGCCTGCGCCCCTGGAGACCGCGTCCTCTGCTGCGACCTCGGGCATCGTGCGGCTCGTATTCAAGAAGGAGGCGTGGGTAGAGATCCGGGACCGGAACGGCCAGGTGCTGCTTTCCCAGATCAACCCCGCCGGGACGGAGCGACAGGTGCAGGGTACGCCGCCCCTCTCCCTGGTGGTGGGCAACGCCACCCAGGTAGCCGTGGAATACAACGGCAAGCCGGTGGATCTTGCCCCGCATACCCGCGCCGAAGTGGCGCGCCTTGTGTTGGAGTGAGGAGGATCCATGCGCTACGGCGTCGATGAGCGGCGGAAGAGCCTGACTGTCCGGGTGGGCCAGGTGGAGATCGGCGGCGGCGCGCCCATCGTGGTCCAGTCCATGACCAATACGGATACAGCGGATGGGGAGGCCACCGCCCGGCAGGTACTCGCCTTGGCCCGGGCAGGCTCGGAGCTGGTGCGCATCACGGTGAATACCGCCGAGGCGGCACGGGAAGTGCCTCGCATCCGGGAGCGCCTGGATCGGTGGGGCTGCTCCGTGCCCCTCGTGGGGGATTTCCATTTCAACGGCCACAAGCTCCTCACCCAGTTCCCGGCGTGCGCGGAAGCGCTGGCGAAATACCGCATCAATCCCGGCAACGTGGGGCAAGGTTCCAAGCGGGACAGCCAGTTCGCCGTCATGATCGAGACGGCTTTGCGCTACGGAAAGCCGGTGCGCATCGGCGTCAACTGGGGCAGTCTGGATCCCCAGTTGCTCGCGCGGCTGATGGATGAAAACGCGAAGCGCCGGGAACCCCTCTCGGCGGCGGCCGTAACCCGGGAGGCCCTGGTCGCCTCGGCCCTGGAGAGCGCCGATCAGGCGGTGCGCCTGGGGCTGCCCCGGGACCGCATCGTCCTCTCGTGCAAGGTGAGCGGGGTGCAAGACCTCATCGCCGTCTACCGGGAGCTCGCCCGGCGCTGCGACTATCCCCTGCATTTGGGACTCACCGAGGCGGGCATGGGCACTAAGGGGATCGTGGCGTCAAGCGCCGCCCTGGCGGTGCTTTTGCAAGAGGGCATCGGAGACACGATCCGCATCTCCCTGACCCCGGAGCCGGGCGGCGACCGCACCCAGGAGGTGGTGGTGGCCCAGGAGCTCTTGCAAACCATGGGGCTGCGGGCCTTCGCTCCCCTGGTGGTCGCCTGCCCCGGTTGCGGTCGCACCACCAGCACCTTCTTCCAGAGCCTGGCCCAGAGCGTCCAGCGCTACGTCCGGGCCCAGATGCCGGCCTGGCGTGCCCGCTATCCTGGCGTGGAGAACCTGACGGTGGCGGTGATGGGCTGCGTGGTGAACGGTCCCGGGGAGAGCAAACACGCCCACATCGGCATCTCGCTCCCCGGCACAGGGGAAGTTCCAGTCGCTCCGGTCTACGTGGACGGGGTGAAAACGGTGACCTTAAAAGGCGAGCGCATCGCCGAAGAGTTCCAGGCGATCATCGACCAGTACGTGGCGACCCGCTTCGGTTTCCCTCCAGCCGCGGCGGCGGAGACGGCGCCCGCAGACGAGCCGGCAGGAGCTTCCCGCTGAGCCCTGCTCCAGCAGCACGCCGTCCCGCGGTGGCGCCGATCGATTCGAGGCCGATCTCATGAGCACCCATATCCAGGCGATTCGCGGGATGAACGACATCCTCCCGGACGAAGCCCTCGCCTGGGAGCGCTTCGAGGATACGGTGCGGGATTGGCTGCGGCGCTATGGCTACCGCCCAATCCGCATGCCCCTGGTGGAGCGCACGGAGCTCTTCGTACGCGCCATCGGCGAGGTTACCGACATCGTCGAGAAGGAGATGTACACCTTCGTCGACGCCCTCAACGGGGAAAGCCTCACCCTGCGGCCGGAGGGCACCGCTTCCTGCGTGCGGGCGGTGCTGGAGCACAACCTGCTGTATGCCGGACCCCAGAGGCTCTACTATAGCGGCCCCATGTTTCGCCACGAACGGCCGCAAAAGGGACGCTATCGCCAATTTCATCAGGTGGGGGTGGAGGCCCTTGGATTCGAAGGGCCTGACATCGACGCCGAGCATATCGTCATGGCCCGCAGGCTCTGGCGCATGCTCGGCCTGGAAGGCATCCGCTTGGAACTCTCCACCCTGGGCTCGAGCGAGGCCCGTGCCCGCTATCGGGATCGGCTCATCCGTTATTTCGAGGCTCACTTGGAGGCCTTGGATCAGGATTCCCGTCGGCGGCTGCGGACCAACCCCTTGCGCATTTTGGACAGCAAGAACCCTGCGATGCAGCCTCTGATCGAGGGGGCCCCGCGGCTGATGGACGACTTGGACGAGGAATCCTATCAGCATTTCGAGGCGCTCCAGTCCATGCTCCGGGCCCAGGATGTGGAGTTTCAGGTGAATCCTCGCCTGGTGCGCGGGCTGGATTACTACAACCGCACGGTATACGAGTGGGTGACGGACCGACTCGGGGCCCAAGGAACCGTGTGCGCCGGTGGGCGCTACGACGGGCTGGTGGAGCAGTTGGGCGGCAAGCTGACCCCTGCTTGCGGCTTCGCCATGGGGGTGGAGCGGTTGCTGGCGCTGCTGGCGGAGAAGGGAGAACCTGCTCCGGCCCCGGTAGACGTGTACCTGGTCCACCAGGGGGAGCGGGCGAGCGAGCTGGCACCTCGGGTAGCCGAGGCCCTGCGCGATGCGGGTCTCCGGGTGGTGCTCCACTGCGGCGGCGGCAGTTTCAAAGCCCAGATGAAAAAAGCCGATGCGAGCGGTGCGGAGGTGGCGGTTATCTTGGGCGAAGACGAGGTTCAAGCGGGCGAAGCGAGCGTGAAGCCCTTACGCATCCCCCAGCCTCAAGTCCGGGTGCCGATCGCCGGCGTGGCCCGATGGCTGAAGGCGCAGGCCTGGAGGTCGCCCAGCACGGCCCTCGACCAGGTATGAGTGGAACGAAGAAAGGCGACGGATGAGCGTTTACGATTTTGAAGAACAGGAGCAATTGGCCCGGCTGGCGGCGTGGTGGAAAGACAACGGCCGGTGGGTGATCTCGGCCGTGGTGGTGCTGGTTGCCACCGCAGCGGGAGTCTACGGCTGGCGCTACTACCAGAGCCAGCACTCCCTGGCCGCCGCCCACGCTTACGCCGCGCTCGAACCGGCGATCCGCGCCAACGACGCCGACAAGCTCCGGGCGGGTGCGGCCGAGCTGCGCAACCGCTATCCCCGCTCCCCCTACGCGGCGCAGGCGGCGCTGGCGGCGGCCAAGGCGAGTTACGAGCGCGGGGACCTGGATTCTGCCAAGCGGGAGCTCACCTGGGTGATGGAGCAAGCCGCAGAGGAGGCGTTGCAGGCTACGGCGCGCCTGCGCCTTGCCCGCATCCTCCTGGAGGAGGGCAAGCTCGACCAGGCTCTCGCGCTTCTTCCTGCCGGCGATACCGGCCCCTATGCCCGGCTCTACGATGACTTGCGCGGCGACGTGCTGGCCGCCCAGGGCAACAGGGAGGAGGCGCGCAAAGCGTACCAGCGGGCGCTGGAAAAGAGCGAGCCGGGGGAGCCGTTGCGCAACCTGATTGAGCTTAAGCTCGACGCCCTGGAGGGCGCATGAGGCTCGCGCTCGCAGGATGGCTCTTGGCGGGGTTCGCCCTGGCGGGCTGCTCGACCGTGGCGGGCTGGTTCGGGCGCTCGGAGTCCGCCATCAAACCTCGTCCCCTGACCCCGATCCAAGCGAGCGCCCGGCTGGAAGTCGTCTGGCGCGTCACCGTGGGCCGCTCGCCCCAGCTGGCCCTCGCCCCGGCGGCGTTGGCTGGCGCCGTCTACGGGGCTTCTGCGGAGGGGACGCTCGCCCGCTTCGCTGCCGATAGCGGGCAAGCCGTATGGCGGGTGGACACCGGCAAGAAGCTCACCGGAGGGGTCGGCGCGGGAGGGGGTTTGGTGCTGGTGGGGACTCGGGATGGGGAAGTCCTGGCTTACGGGGAGGACGGAAAGGTCCGTTGGACCGCGGCCATCGGCACCGTGATCCTGAGCCCGCCCCGGGTAAGCGAAGGCATCGTGGTGGTCCGGGGAGCCGATGGGCGGGTCTTCGCCTTGGAGGCGGACACGGGCAAGCGCCGCTGGGTCTACCAGCGCACCCTTCCCCCCTTGAGCGTGCGTAGCTTCGCGGGCGTGGCGGTGGAGCGGGGCGCTGTGTTCGCCGGGTTCCCGGGAGGCAAGCTCGTGGCTCTGCGCCTCGCCGATGGCCTGGTGGGCTGGGAAGCCACCGTGGCCCAGCCCCGGGGGGCGACCGAGCTCGAGCGCATCGCCGACGTGGCCAGCACCCCCGAGGTGGCCGCCGCCGAAGTGTGCGCCGCCGCGTTCCAAGGACGGACCGCGTGCTTCGACGTGCGCAACGGAAACCTCTTGTGGGCCCGGGATATTTCCAGCTATGCCGGCCTGGACGTGGACGGTCGGGGAGTCTACGTCACTACGGATGTGAGCGAGGTCGTGGGCTTAGAGCTTAATCGGGGGGCGACCCTCTGGCGCCAGGAAAAGCTCACTGGGCGCCGGCTCACCCGGCCCACCGGTCTGGGGCCCTACGTGGCGGTGGGAGACGGGGAGGGCTATGTGCATCTACTGAATGCAGACGACGGCGGCTTTGCGGCCCGTGTGGCGACGGACGGAAGCCCCATCGCCGCTCCGCCCATGCGCATGGAGGGCGGCCTGCTGGTGCAGACCACTGGCGGTGCGCTGGTGTTGCTGCGCATCCAGTGATCGCCACGGTTAGAACATGACGCCTCCATGAAGCCTACCCTGGTCCTGGTTGGGCGACCCAACGTGGGGAAGTCCACTCTGTTCAATCGCCTGACCCGCTCCCGGGAGGCCCTGGTCGCGGACTTTCCGGGACTCACCCGGGACCGGCATTACGGCCACGGCCGGCTTGGCGCGAAGCCTTTTCTGGTGGTGGACACGGGGGGGCTCGCGCCCGATGCCCAGGAGGGCATCCTGGCGGAAATCGCCCGTCAAGCCCGCCTCGCCGTGGATGAGGCGGACGTGGTGCTGTTCCTCGTGGACGCGCGCGAGGGCTTGACGCTCCAGGACCGGGCCATCGCGGAGGAGCTGAGGCGGCGGGGCCGTAAAACCCTCCTGGTCGTCAACAAGGCGGAAGGGCTTCCCCTCGAGATCGCTCGAGCGGAATTCTTCGAATTGGGCCTGGGCGAGCCCATTCCCATCTCGGCAGCCCACGGGGACGGGGTCGCGGAACTCGTGGAGCGTGCCCTTACCGATTTTCCCATCGAGGCTGCGCAAACGCTTGCTCCTGAGCATCCCCGCATCGCGGTGGTGGGGCGCCCGAACGTGGGCAAATCGACGCTGGTGAATTGCCTTCTGGGCGAAGAGCGCTTGGTGGTTTACGATCAGCCCGGCACCACCCGGGACGCCATCGCGGTAGAGTTTCAGCGGGACGGACGCACGTATACCTTGATCGATACCGCCGGCCTGCGGCGCCGGGGCCGGATCGAGGAACCCGTGGAGAAGTTCTCCGTGGTGAAGACTCTCCAGGCCATCGAGGCTGCCCACGTGGTGATCCTGGTGCTGGATGCCCGCAGCGAGGTGGCCGAGCAGGACGCCCATATCGCTGGGTTCGTTCTGGAGGCGGGCCGCGCCCTGGTGGTGGCGGTCAACAAATGGGAGGGGCTGTCGGCCGAACGGCGGGATGAAGTCAAGAAGGAGATCGAGCGCAAGCTGGAGTTCTTGAGCTTCGCCCGCTTCCACTACATCTCGGCCCGGGAGGGAACAGGAGTAGGTGCCCTCATGCGCTCGGTCGACGAGGCTTACCGCTCCGCGATGGCCAAGCTTCCGACGCCCAAGCTGACGCGGCTGCTCCAGGCGCTGGCGGCGAAGCAGCCGCCCCCCCGGGCGGGCATCGTGCGGCCGAAGCTCCGCTACGCCCATCAAGGGGGCAGCAACCCGCCCCTCATCGTGGTCCATGGCAACGCCTTGGAGCGATTGCCCGCGAGCTATCGGCGCTACCTGGAAAACAGCTTCCGCCGGGAGTTCCGGCTCGAGGGTACGCCCTTGAGGATCGTGTTCCGGGCGGGTCCCAATCCCTATGCGCCAAGGGCCCGGCGTTGAACCCCTCGACTGCGGCGCAGTCGAATTTCGGGATGGCGGGCCGGCCGGGTTTATTTGGGCGGGCAATTGGGATAGAGTAAGGGCTTGGAAGACCAGAAAAATCGGAGAACCTATGAGCTCAAAAGGGCAAACGTTACAAGACCCCTTTTTGAACATTCTGCGCAAGGAGCATATTCCCGTGTCCATTTATCTGGTGAACGGGATCAAGCTCCAGGGGCAGATCGACTCCTTCGACCAATACGTGGTGCTGCTCAAGAACACGGTCACCCAGATGGTGTACAAGCACGCCATCTCCACCGTGGTGCCCTCTCGTCCTGTCAGTATTCCTTACGACCAAGGCTCCGCATCTGATGCTTGATCGGCCGACCGGCGGGGATCGGGCGATCCTCGTCGGCATCGATCCGGGCGATCCTGGCTTCCGGGACTCCCTCGAAGAATTGAAGCTCCTCGCCACGAGCGCCGGCCTCGCAGTGCTCGCGGTGGTCTCGGGCCGCCGCGAGCGGCCCGATCCGGCGACCTACGCGGGAAGCGGCAAGGTGGCCGAGGTGCGGGACCTGGTGGCGCGCCTGGGGGCGTCGCTGGTAGTGTTCAACCATGACCTCTCGCCTGTCCAGGAGCGCAATCTGGAGCGGGCACTCCAGTGCCCGGTGGTGGACCGGGCTGCCTTGATCCTCGATATCTTCGCCCAGCGTGCCCGCAGCCATGAAGGCAAGCTGCAGGTAGAGCTCGCTCAGCTCGAGCGCCTCTCCACCCGGCTGGTGCGGGGCTGGACCCACCTGGAGCGGCAGAAGGGCGGCATCGGGCTGCGAGGCCCGGGCGAGACCCAGTTGGAAACCGACCGGCGGCTGGTGGCCCGGCGGGTCAAGGTGCTCAAGGACAAGCTCGCCCGGCTTGGCCAGCAGCGGGCGGTGCAGCGGCGTTCCCGGGAACGGGCCCGGGTCAACTCGGTCTCCTTGGTGGGCTATACCAATGCCGGCAAGTCAACCCTGTTCAACGCCCTGGCCGACGGCCATGCCTACGCCGCCGATCAGCTTTTCGCCACCCTGGATACCACCACGAGGCGGCTGTTTCTTCCGCATTGCCCGCCCGTGGTGCTCTCGGACACGGTGGGATTCATCCGCGACCTGCCGCACACCCTGATCGCCGCCTTTCGCGCCACCCTGGAGGAGACGGCACGGGCCTCCCTCCTGCTGCACGTCGTGGACGCTTCCAGCCCCGAGCGGGAGACCCACATCGCCCAGGTGAACAAGGTGCTAGTGGAAATCGGGGCGGAGGCGATTCCCCAGATCGTGGTGCTCAACAAGACCGATCTCGCCGGACTTCCCCCAGGAGTGGAACGGGATGAATATGGTAAGATTGCGCGCGTTCGCGCGAGCGCACTGACGGGCGCCGGCCTGGATCTCGTGCGGGCGGCCGTGGCCGAACGATTCGCCCAGGAGGCGGGCGTCGAGATTCAGCCGCCGGAGCCCGTTGATCGCCGCCCCAGCGCTTTGCAGGGCCTTTGATCCGAGCCATTCGCAATTTTGGGAAGCCTCTCTCATGAACGATCCCCAATGGGGGCGACGGGGCCGCCGAGGTCCGCCTGACCTCGACGAGCTTTGGCGCTCAGTGCAGCAAAAGCTCGCTGGACTTTTCGGCGGCCGCCGCCGTTCCGACGAGGGCGGCGGTCCGCCTTCCGGACCGGTGAAGGGCGGATTCGGTTTCCTGCTCGGGCTGGTCCTGCTGGTGTGGCTTGCGAGCGGCTTCTACATCGTAGACGCGAGCCAGCGCGGTGTCGTGTTGCGCTTCGGCAAATACGTAGAAACCACCCTGCCCGGCCCCCGCTGGCACCTTCCCTATCCGATCGAGACGGTGGAGATCGTGAACCTGTCCCAGGTCCGCACGGTCGAGGTCGGCTACCGCAACGACGTGCGCAGCAAAGTGCTGAAAGAAGCGCTCATGCTCACTGACGACGAGAATATCGTCGACATCCAGTTCGCCGTGCAATACATCCTGAAGAGCCCAGAGGATTATCTGTTCAATAATCGCGGCCCGGATGATGCGGTACGCCAGGCCGCCGAGACGGCCTTTCGGGAGGTGGTGGGCAAGAGCAAGATGGACTTTGTCCTCTATGAGGGCCGCGAGGAGGTGGCGGCTCGGGCCCATAAGCTGATGCAGGACATCCTGGATCGCTATGGCACAGGCATCCAGGTGAGCAAGGTCAACTTGCAAAATGCCCAGCCGCCAGAGCAGGTGCAGGCGGCCTTCGACGATGCGGTGAAAGCAGGCCAGGATCGGGAACGGCTGATCAACGAAGGACAGGCGTACGCCAATGATGTGATTCCGCGGGCGCGCGGGACGGCGGCGCGGCTGATGCAGGAGGCCGAAGCGTATCGGGCGCAAGTTGTCGCTCGAGCGGAAGGCGATGCTAACCGCTTCCGTCAATTGCAGACCGAATACGCCAAAGCTCCCGCGGTGACCCGGGAACGCCTGTACCTGGAAACGATGCAGCAGGTGCTCGCCAATACTTCGAAAGTCCTCATCGATCAGAAGACGGGGGGCAATCTGTTGATGCTGCCCCTTGATCAACTCTTGCAAGCTGCCGGCGCGGGTGTTGCAGGGGAGGCCATGGCTGGGGGACGGGCGCCGGCGGCTCAGGACCCGGCATCGGAGGCGGCCGGGGGGCGATCCCGTGATGCCTTCCGCAGCCGTGACAGGGAGACGCGGCCATGAAAAACCTCGGAACCCTGACCGTTGGCGTCGTCGTAGCGCTGATCATCGGAAGCCTGTGTATCTACACGGTGGAGGAGCGGCAGGACGCCCTGGTCTTCCAACTCGGGGAAGTGGTCAAGGTCACCAAGGAGCCGGGGCTGTACTTCAAGCTGCCGCTGGTGCAGAACGTCCGTTACTTCGATACGCGCATCCTCACTTTCGAAACGCCGGATCCGGAGCGCTTCCTTACGTCCGAGAAGAAGAACGTGCTGGTGGACTACTTCGTCAAGTGGCGCATCGTTGACCCCAAGCAGTATTACGTGTCGGTAGCGGGCGACGAGCTGCGGGCCCAGACGCGCTTGCAGCAGACCATCAATGACGGTCTGCGGGCTGAGTTCGGCAAGCGCACCGTGCACGAGGTGGTCTCCGGCGAGCGGGACAAAATCATGGAGATCCAGCGCGAGCGGGCCGATCAGGACGCGCGCAAGATCGGCATCCAGGTGGTGGACGTGCGATTGAAGCGCGTGGATCTTCCTCAAGAAGTGAGCGAGGCGGTGTACCGGCGCATGGAGGCGGAGCGCAAGCGGGTGGCGAACGAGCTGCGCGCCACCGGCGCGGCGGAAGCCGAACGCATCCGAGCGGACGCCGACCGGCAACGGGAGGTGATTATTGCCGAGGCCTATCGCGACGCCCAGCGCATCAAAGGCGAAGGAGATGCGAAAGCGACCGCAATCTACACCCGGGCTCTGGAAAGGGATCCAGAATTCTACGCTTTCTACCGGAGCATGGAGGCGTATCGCCAGAGCTTGCGCAGCAAGAGCGACGTGCTGCTGCTTGAACCGACTTCGGACTTTTTCAAGTACCTAAAAGATCCCAACCGGAGCAGGAAATAGCCTGCGGCGGAACGCAGTGCTGCCGCGGGGAGGGGCGTCATGCTCAGTAACCTGCTGCTCGCCGTAGGCCTCATGCTGGTGCTCGAGGGCATACTTCCCTTTCTCGCGCCCAATCTCTGGCGCGAGGCATTCAGGAAGCTCACCGAGATGAGCGACGGACAGATCCGCTTCATCGGGCTGTCTTCCATGCTGTGCGGCTTGCTGCTCCTCGCCCTCATGGGTTCTTAGCGGCTGAATGAACCTGCAAACAATGCGCAGCTGGATTCTGCCCGAGTTCATCCAGGACATCCTGCCGCCCGAAGCGGCGCGTCTAGAGCAAGCACGGCGCACGCTGCTCGACCTGTTCGAGGTGCACGGCTACGAGCTGGTCATGCCACCGCTCGTGGAGTACGTGGAGTCGTTGCTCTCCGGTACCGGAAGCGACTTGGACTTGCAGCTACTAAAAGTGGTGGACCAGCTGTCCGGACGCTTGATGGGCGTGCGCGCAGACACTACCCCCCAGGTGTCCCGCATCGACGCCCATCTCCTGAACCGCCGGGGTGTAGCTCGGTTGTGCTACGCGGGCAGCGTGCTGCGGGCCCTGCCGTCGAATCTCACCGGCACCCGGGAGCCCCTGCAAGTAGGCGCAGAGATCTACGGTCACCCGGGGCCAGAGAGCGACGTGGAGATTCAACAGTTGATGCTCAAGGCGCTGCGCCAGCTGGGGGTTCCTCCGGTGCACCTGGATCTGGGGCACGTGGGCGTGTACCGGGCTCTCGCCCGGGCGGGAGGACTCACGGACGCGTTGGAGTCGGATCTGTTCAAGGCGTTGCAAGCGAAAGACGTTTCCCAAGTAGAGATGCTGGCCGCGGGCGCACCGGCGCCTATCGCCGCGGCCTTGCGCTTGCTGCCCGAGCTGTACGGCGGGCCCGAAGTTCTCGACGAGGCCCGGCGCAGGCTTCCGGCGCTGCCGGAAATCCGGCGGGCGCTGGACGACTTGGAATCCATCGCCTCGGCCCTTGCGCCCATGGTGGGAGAGCTTTGCTTCGATCTGGCCGAGCTTCGGGGCTACCACTACCACAGTGGGGCGGTGTTCGCCGCCTATGGACCGGGGTGCCCCAGCGCCCTCGCCCAGGGCGGGCGCTATGATGAAGTGGGCAGTGCCTTCGGGCGCGCGCGCCCGGCCACCGGTTTTAGCCTGGACTTGCGGCAGCTCTCGCCGTATCTTCCCCAAGCCCCCGCCCGTACGCGCATCCTGGCCCCGTGCTCCCAGGACCCGGAGCTGGCCCAGGCGATCGAGGCGCTGCGCTCCCGGGGAGACGTGGTGATCGTCGATCTGCCGGGCCATGAGGCTTTTCGGGATGAGCTCGGTTGCGACCAGGAGCTCAAGTGGCTGAACGGGCGCTGGCAAGTGGTGCCGAGGCGCGGTTCGTAATCAATCCGCAGGCAGGACCAAGACCATGTCAAGGAACGTTGTGGTGGTGGGGACCCAATGGGGCGACGAGGGCAAGGGCAAGGTAGTGGACTGGCTCACCGCCCACGCCCAGGGAGTGGTGCGCTTCCAGGGCGGCCACAATGCCGGCCACACTTTGGTTATCGGAGGCAAAAAAACCGTCCTGCACCTCATTCCATCCGGCATCCTACGCGAGGGCGTGGAGTGCTTCATCGGCAACGGTGTAGTGGTTTCGCCCCAAGCCCTGGTGGAGGAGATCGACATGCTGGAAGCGGCAGGCATCGACGTGCGCGGCCGGCTGCGGGTGAGTGAAGCCTGTCCCCTGATCCTGCCGTGCCACGTGGCCCTGGATAGGGCCCGGGAAGCAGCCAAGGGAGAGGCCAAGATCGGCACCACCGGCCGGGGCATCGGACCGGCCTACGAGGACAAGGTGGCGCGCCGGGCGGTGCGGCTCCAGGACCTATTCCATCGGGACCGCTTTGCCGCCAAGCTGGGGGAGATCCTGGATTACCACAACTTCGTGCTGGCCCATTATTTCCGCGCGCCCACGGTGGATTTCCAGGAAACGATGGACACGACCCTAGCCCTGGCCGAGCGCATCAAACCTCTGGTGGCGGACGTGCCGCGGCTCCTCTACGAAGCCAACCGCAGCGGCAAGAACCTGCTGTTCGAGGGCGCCCAGGGTACGCTGCTGGACATCGATCACGGGACTTATCCCTACGTGACTTCTTCCAACTGCGTGGCCGGGGCGGCCGCCGCCGGCTCCGGGGTGGGACCCAACGCGCTCCATTACGTCCTGGGGATCACCAAGGCGTATACCACCCGGGTGGGCAGCGGCCCCTTCCCCACGGAGCTGATCGACGACACGGGGCGGTATCTCGCGACTCGGGGCAACGAGTTCGGTGCCACCACCGGCCGTCCCCGGCGCTGCGGATGGTTCGACGCGGCGGCCCTTAAGCGCTCGATCCAGATCAACGGCGTGTCCGGGTTGTGCGTGACCAAGCTGGACGTGCTGGACGGGGTGGAGAGACTGCAGCTCGCCGTGGGCTACCGCGTCGGCGAGCGCCGCTGCGACCTGCCACCGGCGGGGGCGGATGCCCTGGCGGAATGCGAGCCCGTCTACGAGGAAGTGCCCGGCTGGAAAGAGAGCACCGTAGGGTTGAAACGCCTAGAAGATCTGCCGAGGGCAGCGCGCGATTATCTGGCCCGGATCGAAGCCATCTGCGGCGTGCCGGTGGACATCATCTCCACCGGGCCCGAGCGAGATGAGACCATCGTGCTGCGGCATCCCTTCGAGGCAGTCGTTTGATCGACCTTCGATCCAGGCACCATCCCAGCCGGCAGGCTGTGAGCTTACCAGTGCCAGACCTGGTCGTACTTCCCGAGCAGGCCGGCGATGGCGGCACGGGGGATGGGCATCAAACCTTCGATCAGATCGGCTCGATCGATCCCTCGGTCGGCCAAGTCCTCGGACACGACGTAGACTTGAACTCCTTTCGCGACGAGCTTACCCAGGTCCTCGGCGATGCGAGGCGGCTGGGTCTGAACCTCGGCGCCAAAGGCGAGCCCCGAGGCGTCCTGGTTTTTCAAGCCATAGCTCACCGCGTTACCCCGTAATAGCACATCCAGGTCGGCCCCGGCGCCCTTCATCGCATGGGTCAGCCATACGATGGTGTCGTCCTGCTCCTCCAGGGTGGCGCGGTAGGCCGTTTCGATAACGTTGAGCACCTTCATAGAACCTCCGCAAGATAACCCGAGACTTCAGTCGCGGGTTGTTTACCGCCTCGCTTCTTACTTCGTCGGGATGACCAAGGTGTTATCGGAGGCCTCGGCCATTTTCCAGAAGTCGGCCGGGCTTCCTCGGCGCACTCCCTCGATCGCTTCGCCCACGCCCCGCTCATCGACGCATAAGCCGCAGTTCACCCAGTCGAGGCTGCCGCCGTTTTCCTTGGCCTCTTTCATGAGGGCCGCGATCCATTTGCGCGGCAAAGGGTGGTTTTCCTCCTCCACGTCCCGCCCGTGCACGGCGTTAGCGTGGGGCGCCTGTTTGGCGAACGGCAGACAGACGGCGCCTTCGTAGGCAAACACGTTGATCCGGTAACCGCGCCGGGCAGCAATGGCGATGAGCCGCAGCGCCGTAGTGCTACGCGCGCTCTCGTAAGGGGGGTCCATCAAGGCGAAGGTCAAGGTTTTGCGGGTCGCCACGATTGTTCTCCTCTCAATGCCACAGGGTCTTGGCGCCGGCGGCGAGCTGGTCCACCACGACTTCCAAGTCCGCGGCCGCCACGCCCTCCACCAGTCGATCCACAGGGATGCCACGCTCACGCAAAGAAAACTCGTCGGCGAGCACTTTCACCCCCGCGCGGGCTGTCTCATGCAGATCCGGGCAGCGTGCCCCGCGCCGGGCCGGTAGTACGCCGTTCTGAACGAGGAACAGGGTGACCTCGCTGCCTTCCCGCGCGAGGTCCCGAGCGAGTTGGTAGTAATTGGAGACCTCCTTGCTATCGAAGGGATCCCGCGATGCGATCAGAAGATAATTGGCCATTCGCTTCTCCTCTGGGTTCGACGGTGGAGCGTTGCCGACGGCAGCGGGCTCAACTCGGAGCGTTGAATTCCCTGCCGGCGCGCGCGGGCTTCACGTAGCCTGCGCGGACGACAAAGTCGCCGAAGTGCTCGCCCGGACGGCGGCTTGCAGCGTAATGCTCGAGGATCGGAGTAAGGGCATCCACCACTTCGTCCTCGGACAGATTTTCCCGGTACAGCCGGTTGAGCCGGTCTCCGGTGAAGCTCGCTCCGAGGTACAGGTTGTAGCGCCCTAGGCTCTTGCCTACGAGCCCGATTTCGGCGAGATACGGCCGGGCGCAGCCATTGGGGCATCCTGTCACCCGCAGCAGGATAGGCGTGTTCTGGAGGCCCAGTTTCTCCAGCACGTCTTCGAGACGCTTCACCAGCGCCGGAAGCCAACGCTCGCTCTCCGCCATGGCAAGCCCGCAGGTAGGCAGAGCGACGCAGGACAGGGCATGGAGCCTCAGGGCACCCAAGCCTTCTGGAAGCTTCACGCCGTGGGCCTCGAGGATGCGCTCGATCGCTTCTTTGTCGCCGGGCCTGACGTGGGCCACCGTCACGTTCTGGTTGGCGGTCAGGCGAAAGTCCCCGTCGTGCCGGCGGGCGATTTCCCGCAAGGCGGTCATGAGCTGGGCACTCTCGGTATCCTGGACGCGCCCGCTCATGACGAACAGGGTGAGATGCCAGCTTCCCTGCCGATCCTGGAACCAGCCGAAGGAGTCGCCCGTGGATTCGAAGCGGAACGGACGGGGCGGCTCCAGAGACCAACCGAGCCGGTTTTCCAGTTCCTCCCGGAACCAGTCGACGCCCCGATCGTCGAGGGTGTACTTGAGCCGGGCGTGCTTGCGGTTGGTGCGGTCCCCGTAGTCCCGTTGGACTTTGACCACCAGCTCGGCCACCTCCACCGCTTTCTCCGGGGGGCAGAAGCCGATCACGTCCGCAAGCCGGGGATAGGTAGCTGGCTCTCCGTGGCTCATACCCATGCCGCCGCCCACCAGCACGTTGAAGCCGAGAAGTCTTTCGTCCTCGGCAATGGCGATGAAACCCAGGTCTTGGGCGAACACGTCCACATCGTTGAACGGAGGCACGGCGAGGCCGATCTTGAATTTCCGTGGCAGATACGTCGGCCCGTACAGGGGTTCGTCATCCGGCGGTGCATCGGGCCCGGGCTTCTCGTCCAACCAGATTTCTCGGTAGGCCCGGGTGCGGGGCAGCAGGCGATCGCTGATGGCCCGGGCGATCCGGTGTACTTCCCCGTGCACCGGCGTGAGGTAAGGGTTGTTGTGGCAGATGACGTTGCGGTTGACGTCGCCGCAGGCCGCAATGGTGTTGAGGAGCGCCCGGTCGATTCCAGCGATCAAGGGCTTCAGATGACGCTTCAGCACGCCGTGAAACTGGAAGGTTTGGCGCGTCGTGATGCGCAGCGTCCCGTTGGCGTAGGTGCGGGCGAGCTCGTCCAGGGCCAGCCACTGGGCCGGCGTGCATATGCCCCCGGGCATCCTGACCCGCACCATGAAGCAGTAGGCAGGCTCGAGCTTCTGGCGCTGGCGCTCCAGCCGCAGATCCCGGTCGTCCTGCTGGTAGCTGCCGTGGAACTTGAGGAGCTTGGCGTCTTCCTCGGACAGCGCTCCAGTGACCGGGTCCTCTAGGCCGATGGCGATGGTGCCCCGCAGGAAGTTGCTCCCGGCCTTGAGCGCTTCCTCGGCGGCAAGCTTGAGGCCGACGGTCGAGGGCTCGCCCATCAGTACACGTCCCGCTGGTAGCGGCCCGTCGCCTGAAGCTCCTTGACGTAGGCGACCGCGTCTTCCCGCGTACGGCCACTTTCCCGGCGCACCGCCTCGATCAGGGCTTCGTGCACGTCGGGAGCCATGCGGCTTGCGTCTCCGCACACGTAGAAGTGGGCACCCTCCTCGAGCCAGGCGTAGAGGGCGCGGCTGCGGTCCAGCAGCCGGTGCTGCACGTAGTCCTTGGTGGCGCCGTCTCGGGAGAAGGCGACATCGATCTGGAGGACGCCTTGGCGGCGGTAGTCCAGCCATTCCCGCTGGTAGAGGAAATCGGTGCGGAAATGGCGGTCGCCAAAGATCAGCCAGTTGCGGCCCCGGGCGCCCCTCGCCTGGCGAGTCTCGACGAAGGCCCGAAAGGGGGCGATCCCGGTACCCGCACCCACCATAATGATCGGTGCATCCGGGTCGGCCGGCAGGCGGAAGTGGTCGTTGGCATGGACGTAGACCGGAACGGTGGTGGTTTCCCCGACCCGCTCCGCCAAGAAAGTAGAGGCCACGCCCTTGCGGGCTCGCCCAAGGGCTTCGTAGCGCACCACGCCGACAGTGAGATGGACCGTGTCGGGGTCGGTCTCGTAGCTGGAGGCGATGGAGTAGAGGCGGGGTTGCAGGGGGCGCAGGGCGCTCAGAAATTCGGTGCCCTTCAATCCTCGCACCGGGTAAGCCTGGAGCACGTCGATGATATCGCGCCCGGCTAGAAATTCCCGCAGCCGGTCCCGGTTACCCTCACGGATAAGGGCCGCCAGGTCTGCTGACCCGGAGAGGGCAGCCCATCGCTCGAGGAAGAGGGGGGTGAGGGTTGTGATCTCATACTCGCGACCGAGCGCTTCCGCTAGGGTAGTCTCCCCCCCTTGGGCCAGGGCCACCGGCTCGACTCCGTCGAGCCCCAACGACTCCAGAATTTCCTCCACGAGCTCGGGGCAGTTGCGGGGAACGACCCCTAGGCAGTCACCGGGTTCGAAGACGAGCCCTGAGCCTTCGATCGCCAGCTCCAGATGGCGCACGTCTTTGGTGGAACCCCGGCCGGTGATCTTGATGTTCTCTACCAGGCGCGCCGGGAAGGGGTTTTTGCGCGTGTAAGTCGGCTCGCCCTTCAGCGCCGGTTGCAACGCTGGCCAGGACAACACCGGGACTTCCGCCGATCGCGGGCCCGCTTCCTCGGCGAGGCGCCCGACTACGGCCTCGATCCAGGCTGCGGCCGTCTCCTCGAAATCGATGTCGCACTCAGCGAGGGGATGGAGTCGCTGTGCTCCCAAGGCCTCCAGGCGAGCGTCAAAATCTCTGCCCGTCTGGCAGAAGCGTTCGTAGCCCCGATCGCCCAAGGCGAGCACTGCGTACCGAAGCCCTTCCAGCCGAGGCGCTCGCCCACTTAGCAGGAATTCATGGAAGTCCTTGGCGTTGTCCGGGGGCTCGCCTTCGCCGTAAGTGCTCGTGACGATTAACAGGCGCTGCTCAGCCTTGAGCCGGTTTTTCTTGTAGGTGCCCATGTCCTCCACTTTGGCCCGCAGCCCCGCCAAGGCCAGCTTTTCTTGCACGCGCCGGGCCAAGTGCCGGGCGTTCCCGGTCTGGGAGCCGAACAGGATCGTCACCTCAGGCAGGACCCCGGTCGCCGACGCGGGTGCGGCGACAGGTCTGTGGCCAGCGAACAGCCCGGCCAGGTAACCGCTTATCCATGCGGCCTGTTCCGGGGACAGGCCCTCCACCAATCGGCCCAGGAGCTCGGCTTTCTCCCGGCTCAGCGGGAGGGTCAGGTCATCCAGTCGGCTCATGCTCGGTGTTATTCCACGATGCGGCGAGAAAGCTCGAACGGCTGTTCGAGTCCGATCAGGATAACCGCAGGATATATAATTTCAAAGAATAGAGATTTATTTTTTTATGCCTTCCTGGAATTATTTCTTTTGCTTTCACGGCGTAGCGGTTACCATGCGTAGCCTGGGTACTGAGAATGTGACGATTTCAACAGGCGCAAGGATATCGGGCCCGTCCCAGGCTCTCGTGGCGGAAGGGCAGGCAGCCTCCTTCCGAACCATTGCGGAGTGAGGGCCGGAGGACTGCGGGAAGCCCCGGCTTGCTTATGGCTCGCCAAGAAGATCGACGTGCTCGATCGGGCGCGCATGGTCGGCCACAAGGACCTGCGCCAGCTCATGGTCTACTACAATGCCTCGGCCTCGGAGATCGCGGGCAGGCTCGGATAGCGGGATGGAAACCGGTGCGGCATGACCGGGCGGTGCGTGGCTTACACGATTTTGCGCGGCCGGCCGATCCGTCCCGGAGCGCCCTCCCGGTATTTCTCCGCCCAGGCGATCACTTGCCCACCTTGAGGTAGGCGGCGACCTCGGCCGCGCTCCAGAGTTCGATCTGAATGGGAATGGGCCGGCTGATGCGCTCCGCCACCGCGGCGGCCGCCTTTCCTGGCGAAGCCGCCTGTTCTCCGCCGCGAGCGCGGCGAGCCACCTGCGCAGCCGATCCCGCGAGCGCCTGAGCCGGCGGATGAGGGCCGCGCAGCGCCGCAGGCGCGCGCCCGCCTCGAGGGGGGCGCAGCTCGGCGCGCAGCCACCGGCGCAAGCGCATCCGCCTCACCCCGCGGACAGCGGCGCCGGGCCGACCGTTTGCTCGTCCGCTAAGTTTTGGGAGGTTGTTCGCACCGCTTTGAACGTTTGCATCCTGGAAGGGCGGGTGCAGGGTCGCTTGTTCGCGGGCTGCGCCCCCGTCTTTCGAGCCGCGCTCTTTCCGTGAGACCGCCGCCTTGTCGGCCCTCGGGCAGGCGGTGAAGCCCGCGGCCCGGGAGCAGCGCTTCGTGCTGTGCCCGTACGTTACTGCGAGACGATCCCTTGTACTGGGGCAGGTAATGTGGCGGACGTGGCCGCTGGAACGGTGGGCACAACGGATAAGGTTTCCAGCGATGGGGCAGCCGCACTCCCTCCTATTTCTACCCTCTGCTTGCGCACCAGCGCCGCCAACCGTTCTGCCGGCACGGCCTTGCTGAAGAGCCAGCCCTGATAGACGGTGCAGCCGTGATCGAGCAGGTAGCGCCGCTGCGCTTCGGTCTCCACCCCTTCGGCGACGAGCTTCATGCCCAACTCGCGCGCCAGGCCGATGGTCGCCCGCAGAATGGTCTCGTGGGTGGGGTTGCCCGGCACCGCGGCGACGAAGCTGCGGTCGATCTTGAGTTTGCCCACGGGCAGAAGCGCCAGGCGGCCGAGGGAGGACTGACCGGTGCCGAAGTCATCCAGCGCGATGGGAAACCCCGCCTCGGCCAGCATGGCGAGTTGCCGGCGGGTGAATTCCGGGCTTTGCATGGCGGCGCTTTCGGTGATTTCGAGTTCCAGCAGCTGCACCGGGCAGCCATGGCGCGCGCAAGCGGCGCGGATTTTCCCGACCAGATCGGCCTGCCTGAATTGGTGGACCGAGAGATTCACCGCCACCGGGAGCTCAAGGCCTTGCGCCCGCCAGGTGGCGATTTGCCGGCAGGCCGCATCGAGCACCCAGTTGCCCAGCGGCAGGATCAAGCCCGATTCCTCGGCGATGGGGATGAAGCGCGCCGGCGACACCGGCCCAAGCTCCGCATCGACCCAGCGCAGCAGAGCCTCGGCGCCGAGGATGCGCTGGCTCGCCGCATCCACCTGGGGCTGATAGTGCAAGGCCAGGGCGCCGCTTTCGACCGCTTGCCGCAGGCGCGACAAGATGTGCAGATCCTTCGCCGTGCTGCCTTCCATCTTGGCGCGGAAGCCCACCGCCACCCCGCGCCCGGCCGCCTTGGCGGCATACATCGCGGCATCCGCACGGCGCAGCAGGGTTTCGGCCGTGTCGCCGTCGTCGGGAAACAGGCAATGGCCGATGCTCGCCGCTGGGACGATCTCGTGATTTCCGAGCCATACTGGCTGGGCCAACACCCCCAGCAGGCGTTCGGCGACATAGCGCACCTGCGCTTTGTCTTGCACATTGATCAACACGGCGGCGAATTCGTCGCCCCCTAGCCGCGCCAGGGTGTCGCCGGCGCGCGTCGCAGCATGGAGACGCGTCGCCACCTCCATCAGCAAGGCATCCCCCTGGAGATGGCCGAAGTTGTCGTTGACGAGCTTGAAATTATCCAGATCGAGCAACAATACACCGATGCGCTTGCCCTCGCGCCGCGCCAGGGCGATGGCCTGGGCGAGCCGGTCCATGAGCAGCAGCCGGTTGGGCAGCCCGGTGAGGGCATCGTGGGTCGCCTGGTGGCGCAGCCTCTCCTCGTAGGCCTTGCGCTCGGTGATGTCGCGCACGAAGGCAACGCCCCCTTCGCCGCTGGGCAAAGACGCGAGCGCAATGTCCACCGGGAAGATGCTCCCATCCCGCCGCCGGGCGGTAAGATTGGGCACAGCGGCCATGGGACGGCTCCTGGGAGGCCCCCGCCAGGCGGCCCGTAAGCGGGCGCGGCGGCCCCGGCGCTCTTCGGGCAGCAGGATTTCCACACTTCGGCCGACGAGCTCCGCCTCGGTATAGCCGAACATCGCCTGCGCCGCCGGGTTAGCCTGGCGGATGCGCCCTTGGGCATCCACCTGCAAGATGCCGTCGGGCGCAGCCTCCACGAGGAGGCGGAAGATGTCTGCCTGACGGACAGCCTGCGCCGCCGCCGCCTCGAGCGCCTCGGCCTGGGTTTGCAGGGTGCGCACGAACAGGTGGCGATACAAAAGCGCAAAGGCGGCGATCTTGTAGAAGTGCCCGAGGGCGTTGAGCGTGTCATCGACTTGGCGATAGAGGGTAAAAGCGGCCTCCGCGCCGATCATGAGCCAGGCGCACACCGCGAGGAGCGCTGGCGCGCGCTGGCCGGACTCGTCCCGGCGCGACAGGAAGAACACACTGGCCGCAAGGAGGCCCATGACCAGCCATTCCAGGCCGAGCTTGAAGGGGGTGAGCCCCACGCCGGGCACAAAGGTGGCGGGCACCCGCTCGGGGGCGAAAAAAGTGAGCCCACTCGCTGCGGCGACCCAGGTCGCCACTGCGCCGAGTGCGCCCAGACGCCACGCCCGGCTCTCGCCCAGCCAGCGGGGATTGACCGCATAAAGGAGCAATCCCGCGCTTTGCAGCAGTCGCGCCGCCAGCCACAAAGTGATTGTCTTGTGCGGCGTATTCGGCGTGAAGAAATCCGGCATGCCCGGAAAGCTCATCAGATGCAGGAAGTCGAGCACGCCCACGCCGAGGAAGGCCGCGCCAAGGAGCCGGGATACCCCAGGCCGGGCAGGATCGCGGATGTTCCAGAGGGTGCAAAAGATCAGCAAGGCAATGAGCACGCACAGCAGCTCCAGCGCGGCATGCACCATCGGGTAATGTCCCTGCAGCGGGAAAGCGGGTAGCTGCGGCGGCAGCAGCCCGGCAAGTGCCGGGAGCAACGCCGCCGCCGCAGCGAAGGCGATGGGGCGAACAGAAGCGCGAGGAATGTTCATGGCGATCCTGCTGTCGAGCCGGCGCAGCGCTTCCATCGCCAGGCTGGCCAAATTCTCGGCGCTGCGGCTTTTCGGGGCGTAGAGCCGGACGGGGGGCCTGCCGCTATCGCCTCGGCGAGCCGGATGTCATTTTGGATGCCCGGCAAGAGCCTGGATGCGCCAAACTCCTTGCCGACGTTGCCGGTGACCGCGCAGGGCTGGCCGATATAGTGGGCCTGCTGCATCGGGACAAAGCCCAGGATATTCAGCGCGCGGTTGCTTTTGCTCATCACCGGAAAGAGCGCGCGCACCAGTTGCCGCACACCCTCGGAGGAGAGGCGGTGCGGCACATGGAGCATGAGCACGCGGGTGGCGGCATGAAACGAGTTCCTGGGCGGTGTGTCGCACACGGCTAGGCGCCTTGCGGCGACCGGGCACAAGGGAAACGAGATCAAGTCGTTCCTGCTTCAATTAACGGCGGGAAAACGGACAGCTTTAGCCCAAACATTTGGGAACTTCCTCCTGCGGAGAGCAACCTTGTCGGCAATCATGACGAGGACCGGCGCGCGCTCGACGTCCAGCGTGCACAGCAGCCGCACCACGCGCCGCCTCACGACGACAAGTAGCGCCAGCAGCACGTGGAGAAGAGGATGGTCGTCAGCCATAGCCGTATGCGCTCGGCCTCTTTTGGCGCCTGGGCGGGGGCGTCGGGGCGGTGCTCGCTCGTGGCGACCAGCGGCGGCTGGCTCTTCCAGCGCAGGCAGCTGATCTCATCGACTCGGCAGCCGCGGCGTGGTGTAGAACTTCAGCTTCTCGTCCAGGCGTCCCTCCGCGTGGGCCTGGGTAAGGATGGCGATCAGGTGGGTCGCGGTGCTAAAGAGCACCCGGTCGCCCGCCTCGATGGCCTTCAAGCCCAGGGCAACAGCCAGATGGGTCTTGCCCACGCCGGGTGGGCCCAGCACCAGGACGTTGTCGCCGTGCTCGATGAAGTGGCAGGTGGCCAAGCTTTGCGCCTGCTTCTTGTCGAAGGAAGGCTGGTAGCCGAAGTCGAAGGTCTCCAGGGGCTTCACACCAGGGGGGCGCTTTCGATCAAGCACCTCGACGGCATCGACGCTTTCGGTGATGGCGTGCGGCCTCTTGGTGTCCGGCTGCCCAATGAGGTGGCACAACGAATGCGCTTGCCGGTGGCGTGCCTTTATGCTATAAAAATAGTGCGTCGATTTGACTGCCAGCTTGCGGGCGCGTAACAAATTCAGCTAATGCGGTCGAAAACCCGTTCCGGCGCGAGCTGAAACGGGTTTTTTCGTGTCGGGCCTTGGAGCTCCGTCGCTGATTTAATCGACAACTTGCGTGGCGACGCGAAACAAGCACGCTAAAGCGTCACTTGGGCTCTTTCCGCCCCCCGGAGCCCGGCGGCGCCGGAGGGTATAGGGGGGTAGGGAGCCGTCGTGTCCTCTACGCCCTTTTCCTTGCGCGCGAATTCCTGTTCACGTCAGAGGCGGTGTCCGAGGGACACCCCGACAAGGTCGCTGACCAGATCTCGGACGCGGTCCTCGACTGGGTGCTCGAGCGCGATCCCCACGCCCGTGTCGCCTGCGAGGCCCTGGTCGCGAAGGACCTCATCGTCATTGCCGGAGAGTTTGGTTCGGCGCTCATTCCGAACCTCCTCGATGCGCTGAACGACGCGGCTCCCGGCATCGCGCGCGAGACCCTGCGCGCGATCGGCTACGATGCGAGCTGCGGCTTCGACGCCGATCGCTGCGAGGTCAAGCTCTCGCTCTCCGAACAATCGCCGCACATTGCCCAGGGCGTGAGCCGCGCCGGCGGCGAGATCGGCGCGGGAGACCAGGGGCTGATGTTCGGCTACGCTTGCGACGAGACGCCGCAGCTCATGCCCCTCGCCATCACGCTCGCGCATGCCCTCGTGCGCCGTCAGGCGGAGCTGCGTCGCTCTGGCGAGCTCCCCTGGCTGCGTCCCGACGCGAAGAGTCAGGTCACGGTGCGCTACCGGGGCGCGACCCCGGTGACGGTCGAGAAAGTGGTCCTCTCGACCCAGCACGATCCGCAAATCGACAGCCGCACGCTCGAAGCCCAAGTCGTGGAGAAGATCATAGAGCCGGTGGTGCCCGTCGCACTGCGCGCGCGCGACATCCAGTACCTCGTGAATCCGACCGGCCGGTTCGAAACCGGCGGCCCGCGCGGCGATACCGGCTTGACCGGCCGCAAGATCATCGTCGACACCTACGGCGGGAGCTGCCCCCACGGCGGCGGGGCGTTTTCGGGCAAGGACCCGACGAAAGTTGACCGCTCAGCGGCCTACGCCGCTCGGCAAGTCGCGAAGACCGTGGTGGCCGCCGGCCTCGCCGCGCGTTGCACTGTGCAACTCGCCTACGCGATCGGCCGCGCCGAACCGCTTTCGGTCTACGTGGACACCCACGGCAGCGGCACGGCGCCCGACGAGGTGATCGAGCGCTCCGTCATGGAACTTTTCGACCTGCGCCCGGCTGCGATCATCGCGCGGCTTAATCTGCGCCGCCCAATCTACCGCGCGACGTCCGCCTACGGACACTTCGGCCGCAACGAGTTCCCGTGGGAGCAGACGCCGCTTGCCGCTCGACTGCGGGAGGCGGCCGGGCGCCTTGCGGCGGGCGCTTGATGTCACCTTGATCGGAGGCTCCCTCATGACTCAAGAGACTCAAGACGTGTTTTCCGAGGAAGCCGAAGGCGATGAAGCCTTTGGAGAAGCCCGTTGCGAATCGCTGCTCCCCGGCCTTCCCGAAGAGTGGTACAGCTGGCCGGTGGTCATTTCGGTGGCCTTCACCCAGACGCCGGTCACTTGCGTCTACCGCAAGCTCTTCGTCGAGTACACGGTGAGGACGATGGAGGATGCGGTGCGGACGCTGTGCGACCCGAAAAACCGTCAGCTCTTCATGCACTACAACTTCAGCGCGAGCGGCATCGTCCCCGCCTACGGTTGGTATGCGTATTGGCCGCTCGCCCGCCGCGGCGCGGCCGAGTCTGTAACGCGATCGGTCGGTTCTGTTTTCAACTTTTCGTGCCGCGACATCCTGCGGGGCGTCCATCGGCGCTATCCCCAGCAGGGGGCCGCGCCCTGGGAAACTCGGCCGGACGACACCTTGTTCGAGATCTGGGAGGAACCGGTGAACGTGTACGGATCGAAGACCGTCTACATGCTCCGTGTCGGCGGGCGTACGCCGGAGACGGCAACGCAGAATTGGATCCGGACCTCGCGGGTGATCCGGGCGTACAAGGCCAAATTGGCGTATCCGGCTGCCTGAACCCTCAGGCTCGCAGGCGTGTCCACCGGCCGCCACGCGGCCATGCTGCCGAGGGGATGGCAAAGACCGTGGAGCCTCGCGCGGCCGGCACTCGCGCAAACGCGTCCAGGCGTAGGTGGTCACAGCCAAGCCAAGCGACGCCGTGGCCGTACCGCTGGAGCGCGTTGCCAGGCATCGTCTTCACAGTATAGAAGAGACACCCATATCCCGCCGACCACGATACTAACGATGGTTAACAGAAAGGAAAATGGCAACGCTGAATCGCGAAGTATTGCCGTCGAGATGCTTCCAAAGAGCATTCCTGCGGCGGGTGCTACCAATCCGCCCCACCAACCTGCAGCCAGGCCGGCCAAAATGCGAGGAGCGCTCATAAGGGCAACGCCAGGTACTTTCCAGCCCTCCTTAACAGCTATGGGCCCGAACATGAGCATGTTGAGCGAACAGCCCCACGCAATGGCTGCACACAGGGCTGGACCGACGTGTATATCTGTCATGCCGCTTCTCCCAATGCCTATAAATGAATCAACCTGCCCCTCAGGCCCTGGCCAGGCGAGACGCCCTGGGCGCCTGCGCCTGGAGACTGCCAGCCTGCTTTGCAAGTCCCTCCTCGATCCCCCGGGGAACGTGACACACGGCAGGCCCTGCAGGATGCCGTGGTCCCGGCTGGTCCGGCGGCCGATGGTCCAGCCCATCCACCGCCCGGCGGCCACCACGATCGGCCAGGCCTCGCGGGCGTGCTTGCCCATCGCGCCGAAGAAGCCCCAGGCGCGGTTCCGGGTGGCCAGGATGTCCTTGTCCGTGGTCATGCTTGACCCATCCGGTGGCATCAGTCTTCCCAGATCCGTCTGCCGTCGAGGCTGATCCACAGCCTGGCGTCCGCCGCGTCGGCCATCTCCAGCGTCAGCTCTCCCGTGCCGGCGTCGATGCCCTTCTTTCCGGTGCGGAAGAAGGTCCGGCCGTCGTGGCGGACGAGGACGGGCCCCTCGGCGTCGAACTCGGCCTTGATAGCCATGGCGCTACAAGCGCGGTGGTTGGTGTCGATCGCATGGGCGGTCAAGGTTGGCATGGAAGCTCCAGTGCGGTTGGATTTCTTCGTCTGTAATTAGGGAAACGCTGATCAAGTTGCCGCAGGGGCAGCGATGCGGGCTGTACGGGCTTGGGGGGCACGATTTTGCTCGTTCTGGCGGCCCCTGCGGGCCCATTTTCGGGCCACCTGGCCCGCATTGGGCGCACTATGGGCGCACCCATGCCGGCACGCGCCGCGCGGCCAGATACA